>Ga0123342_1007125_pt1 | contig 14995 bp, 2 predicted proteins | sample Turbeawhitnodule_FD_89960 | JGI IMG/M metagenome (GOLD analysis project Ga0123342, IMG submission 89960) | Root nodule microbial communities of legume samples collected from Mexico - Turtle bean Mexico white nodule | ecosystem: Host-associated > Plants > Roots > Nodule | place: Mexico: Nepantla... | reverse complement strand
GAGAATCCTGCAGATATGCTCACCAAGGTGGTTACAAGGACCAAGTTTGAACACTGTTTAGACTTGGTTAATATCTTGCACATTTGAAGTTGGCGCCCGGAGGCGCAAATTTGAAGTACTGCATGTTTTGAGAAGATTTGTTTTAGGTGGGACTTGAAATTAAGCCAAGGTGAAGATTTGTTGATTTTGGCTTAATCCCAAGTCCCATATCGGTGGGTTCATTATTTGGGAAGGAGGTTTGAGGGTTATAAATTAAACGCTCATCCTTCACTGTTAGATATCCCAAATTTGTAATATTTTCTCCCATAATAATAAAAGTGGGTTGTTTTTGCTGTGCTTGGAGATTAGGCTAAATTGGCCGAACTCCGTTAATAATTTTCTGGTGTGTTTTTTTCCTCTTTATCTCTTTTATTATTCCGTTGTATTTATTCAATATTATTTGTCGGGTAGCTTTGTTAGGGTTTTGTTTTAGTGGGAAAATTACCTGTTTTTTCCCAACACTTATCATAGAAGAAACTTATATAAAAAAATGAATTTTCAATAATAGCTAGTTGCTAGAAAAATTCTTGTTCACTGGTTTGACTTTAAATCTTTCAATTGTGTGACATCCAATTCAGTGCCATCCAATTTATATTTTTCTTGTGGATATCTTGTTGCAATTCTCCACTGCTGATTAGTTAAGGAATAGTGAAAATAGATAATTGGTTTACTGATGATAGTTTTTACTCAAACGAATAATGGAGGGAAACAAAATTATTTTTGGGATATCTACCTTTATTGGATAGAGTAGGTTCATGAGCAGGTTTAAAAATATTTCAACTATGACATTTTGATAATTGTTTTATGGTACGATAAGATACAACATTAGAGACATTCATACTAGTAATTACATAATTTTGTTTTTGTTTTAAAAAAATCTTGTCATGTATTTAGACATTGTTAAGAATGTTAATGTTTGCGTAAGTAGTTACCTAAATTTGTTTTTTTTTCGAAAAAATGGATCACATACATACATGCACTCTCTGTTTATGTTTCTTGTTTTATTTTGTATATTAGGAACACTCAACACTTTTCTGACGCTAATGCTATCCATGGTATCCCATACTTGTTGTTTCTTGTGTATATATTTGCATAAAGAGACATATCTCTCTCTCATACTCTACAACATTTCATTCCCGATCCTTTGTCTTGATACATTTTTACTTACACATTAACACTTATTATTTATAAAAGCTCACGAATACCTCTCTTGTTTAATTCAATTAATATATCTTCATATCAAAAGTTAAATATGTTAAACATATCTTCATATCAAAAGTAAAATATTCATACATAGCAAAGTTTTTAAATCTTTAAACGATATAAAAAAATTAAAAAGAAAAGAAAAGTATTTTACTATGTGTTTGTGTTTTCCCTTTTATTGTTTGTCATCATTGTTGTTCTTAGTTGGGCCCTGTTGTACCTGTCTAGGTAGAGGACCTAGATAGTACCTGTAATTAGGTGTACAATTGTTGATGTGTAGGTATCTCCTAGTTGCTTCAAACCTCATTCCTCAAATGTTGATGTTCGATTGAAGGATTACTTGCAAAATGTACTATGACGCTCAAGCAAGTACTCTAGTTTTAAGAGTGTGTTCTGGTAAAATGAAAAAAACATACCTTACTTCTCCATAGAGGGCTTTATTTATAGCATTGGTTTATGGGTCCTAACCCTGATGGGCCATACATAAGTTATTATTTGATATGCATCGTGATCCCTTATTACTAGGGATGTGTACCTTTCAGTTAATCCGTTTTAGCTGATTCGTCAGAGTTATTCCCGTATATTTCGGGATACAAATTATGACTCATTCAACGCTACTATGTTGTTACCATTATTTATTGCATGTCTCGAAGAGCTTTTTGATTCGGGCGGTCGGTCACCGAGATCGATATTGACTTGTCCGATACCGACCAATACATTAAATATTCATATATAGCAAAGTTTTTTAATCCCTAAACGATATAAAAAATTGTAAAAATTGAAAAGAAAAGAAAAATATTTTACAATGTTGGTTTTAGGCAACTATTTCTAGAGGGCGAAAGCTCTGTCTAGGGTCTGCCCTTTATTGTTTCTCATCATTATTGTTCTTAGTTGGTCCTGCTGTACTAACAATTATATATTGGCACGTATGAAATTACAAGGACTTCACTCAAATTCAATACTCACCCATAAAAATTGTACATTATGGTTTTTTCAATTTGATTTGTTTGTTCCTCATGTAAGGTTTTTTATTTTTTTTTCCAGTGCATAGGGTCTCTGTTGATAGTGTTTGGTCTGTATTTTGTGTTGTGGGGGAAAGAAGAGAGGTGAATAAGAATGATGGTGTTTATCAGATAACAAAGGCAATGAAGGATGATGTGAAAGACCTGAAATTGCAACCCTATAATCCTTTCAACGGTAAGAGAAACCATCATCATGGTGATGATTAAAGGGAAGAGGAGGTGATAGACAAAGGATTCTACACAGATTAAGTGCATGAAGACAAAGACGTTTCTATAGCATAGTGCATTTTGAAATGTCACATTTGAAAGTGTAGATTGAAAATTGCTTCTACAAATTTCAATTTATTACCCTTATCTAGATAATTTGTTCAAGTTATTATAAATGATATTGTTGGAGATCCTACATCGACTAGAGATGAGGACAATTCATTGTATATAAGTGGGTGTAAATCTCACCTTATGAACCGATTTTATGGGGTTGAGTTAGGCTTAAAATCCACTTCATAATATGGTATCAGAGCCATTTTGATCCTATCCTATCAAGTGGTTGTTGTGCATTATTAGTTTCTTAATACTAATTCATAGTTCTTCTTCTTTTATTTAATAAATAGCATCTTATATCAAAATTCCCCTTTTATGTGATTAGAATGATTCTTAAAACAAGCAAGAATCATAACCTTAAAAAATAGTTAGCAATAAAAATATATTTTTTGAAATAACTACACAAAAAGTAACCAAGAGATAAAACATTAATCAAAGTCCATTAATAAATAATTATGACACATGAAAAAATTATCTTAACATATATTAATTGGAAGATAGTAATTATCAATTAAAAATAATAATTAATTAATCAATAAATAACTTTGTTTATTACGTGAATTCTTCTCCTTATAAGATAAAGATATTAACATATTCATCTCATTTTGTATCGCATTAATACATTTTAGTGTATTAAAATAACTTTTATCATTTTGATCCTTTATAAGATGAAGTCTTTCTCACAAGAAAATTTCTCAATGTTAAACTTAGTGATCATGCCTTTTAAACCTTAATTTTCTTGACTTTCTTTGACTCATCCCTATAAATGACATCAATTGTTTGGTTTACAAAAAAAATAAAATAAAATAAAACAATTGTATTATAACATAAAGTAAATACTAACTCAACATATATTACACATACCCATCAAATATGTTCTTTGTATATAAAACTAACTAAGAAAATGAATGACAAGAAATATTAAGACAGTTAAAACAAAATATTACCTTGTAAAAAAAAGTGATTGATAGTAAATGATCTAACTAAACTTTATAATATTGTATTCTCTTTAATAAATGATATATTTTTATAAGATAATGATTTAGAGTTAATACACCACAACTAACATTAAAAAACTAAACAATATTAGTTGAAAAGTAGTTTTTGTCAATGTTGACAAAAGAACTCAAATTAGTATAATAGAGAAATAATTTGATGTTACATCAACTTAAAAACAACTAAGATTACTGTTAGTTACATTATTCTGACTAACTCCAACTAAAAAAAATATTTGACATTGACAAAAAAACACTATTAATATTAATTAAAAAAATATTAATTAATTTAAATTAAAACATATAACATTATTCCATCTTAGTAAAAAAATTAATTTCATTGATATTGATAAAAAAAATACTCTAACTTAAAAAAAAACTCACGATATCTCGATTGATTCTGAACTATAGAGAAAATAAAGATAAATATGAAAGTAGTGAAAATATAAAAAATAAGTATTTCTATAATATTAACTAATCAAATTATTTTAATCATTTTAAAGATTTTAATATTTTATATTTTCAATCTAAATACCGCATTTTATCATAAAAAATATTTCAAATATTTTATATAAAAAAATTACTTCTAAAATATTTTATATACTTCTAATTTTTGTTCATGCGAACACATTATAAATACTTTGTTGACATATTATTTGATGAATAAATTTTAAGATTTATACTATACATGAAATAAATTAAGTTAAAATATATTATAATCTAATCGTATACGAGGATGTATAATTAAGTAGTGTATTAAAGAGTATATAGATTAGTATTTATGTTTTATTATATTAAATAATAATTTTTGGTACTAAAATAACTCAATAATATTAAAAGTAAAGAGCATCATTCCCCTTCCCCACCAGTGTTGGATTTGGAGGGAGCTTCTTCTTGGATCTAACCTCTCAACTTCTCTAATAATCTCAATTCTCTGCCTCTTCTTCTTCTGCACCTCTCTCTCTGTAAGATTCTTCTCCTTTGCACTGTGACTCATTCATTTTTGCATCTCGCTTGCTCTAGATCTGAATACCTTTTATTCAAATTCTGCATTGAAATCCTCGCCATCTTGTTACGTGTTATGCTAGCAGATCTGTTTCAAGTAAAACCGTTTCTCATTTTCAATTACAAAATCAAGCAGTTTTTTTCTCAATTACGGAGATCTCTGCTCTCGCATTTGCTATGTTATGCTCAATATCGAATCGTTTTATTTTCGAAACTTTCTTTCGTAATTGTGTTTAACCGACTGTTCATTTTACCTCGCACCGAATTATGTTATTCTATTTGTTTGATAGATTTGGTGAAATAAATTAGCACTTGACGCTGCCTCTTAATTTTCAAAAAATTCTAGGATGTCACTTGCTTGTAATTTTTTATTTGTTTTGTAACTCCGTCTGAATTTGGAAAATTAAGGTTAATGGTTCTCATGTACATATATTCTTAAAATGTGAGATTTGACTCGGAGTATCTGATTGAATTTCTGCATCCAGTTGAAGTAAGATGGGGTTGTCTTTCACCAAGCTTTTTAGCCGGCTCTTTGCGAAGAAAGAGATGCGTATTCTCATGGTAGGTCTCGACGCTGCTGGTAAGACAACCATATTGTACAAGCTCAAGCTGGGAGAGATTGTGACAACCATTCCCACTATTGGTATTCTCCTGAATTTGTCTTTTACATGCTTCATTTTTGCTTGCTTATGTTGCTACTTCTTTTATTCTCCACAGTTTTAGGTACTTTTATGATCTGATTCAAACTCACCGTCCAACTTCTCTTGTACATTTTTTCGTTGTTGAAAAAGGAATTGCCAATTGATGCTTATGTTTGTTGTTATACAGGATTTAATGTGGAGACTGTGGAATATAAAAATATTAGCTTTACTGTGTGGGATGTGGGTGGCCAAGACAAGGTCCGTTGCTTGCATATTTGTATTAAGATCTGTTAAGGTTTTGGAATTATCGTTTTTTAATTTTTCCTGTTCCTTTTCTTTTTTCGATAAAGCACTCTGAACCTGAGACAACAGATGTGAACATGTGCAGTAACTACTTTCTTTGTTAACCTACTTTTGACGATCAACATAAGCTACATATATGCCATCCCTCTCCTTTCAAGTTTTCTTTGAAGAGAAAATTATCAGCGTTGTGTTGTGTTGGACTTACATTTTAAAAATAATTAAACAAAATTTATATAAACAGCGATGGAGCACTTCAGAACATCACCCAAACGTTTGATTGGGACAAGAGATTAATGAAGGCTTCTATGTAGTTGTGGTTAAAAGCTTAAAGCTTTGAATGTGAAAGAAAATTTATGACAAGATTCAAAATTTGGGGACAGCTGCCACCTAGAGAAGCTCCACCACTGCATATGAACATATACGAGCTTTGTGTTTCCTTATATGTAGACATTTGCAATCTGTCACGATTTATTCTAGATTTGGCTGCTTGAAATTTATAGGTTTTGATGAAAATATGCTTATTGATGGTCTTGTGCCTAGCAGAGGTTCTCTCATTAGCACACAATACAAACATGAACTACGTATTGAGCCTCGAAGTTTTCAAGTTTTTCCTGTACATGCGGCTTACAGTTTAGATGTTAAACATAATCCTCTGTACATGTGTGTGTGTGTCTCTCTCTATATATATATTTGTGTTCATTGATGAGTTGCATTTACCTATAGACAATCTGTGTCGAGTAGTCCATCTTCCCAGCATATTTAATGCATTTCTGTTAAGAACATTCTTCATTTGTTCATTTTGTTTTTCTTTGGAAGTACTTACCAAGTATATATTCTATTATGAGCTTTAGATTGACAAAAAAAAATTGTACTGGTTTGGTAGCAAAATATCTATGTTCCTGTTTACTTTTGAAATTGTTTTTATGTTGCTATGACTTTTGCACCCTTATTAGAGTACATACAATACAAGTTCTATTAGGTTATGTCTTGCCTTCATCTTGATTCTTGTATGCTAAACATGAATGGTCTCTTGTACGGTGCTCTCACAGATTCGTCCTTTATGGAGACACTACTTCCAAAACACTCAGGGACTTATATTTGTTGTGGATAGCAATGATCGTGACCGTGTTGTTGAGGCTAGAGATGAGCTCCACCGGATGCTGAATGAGGTAAATAGATTAAACTAAGAGCAAGATGAATGTAAATTAATGTGGACAGCACCACTGTGATTGAAATGTCTTGCATATTCAGTTGTTTTAAATAATATTGGATTTTGAATTCTGATACTTCTCTTATTCTGTCAACTACAAACACGGCATTAGTTATACTCTTTTTATTGATAATCTTCTGGCTGTAGCCTTTCTCGATTGATTAAGTGTTGATGGTGAAACTGCTGCAGTGGAAAATTTAGTTATCTACTTGGTTAATTTATAGGATGAGTTGAGAGATGCAGTTCTCCTTGTATTTGCCAACAAACAAGATCTTCCAAATGCTATGAATGCCGCAGAAATCACAGACAAGCTTGGTCTTCATTCTCTTCGTCAACGCCACTGGTATTCAAATGCATTTCTGTTATGTCTGTCGCCTGCTGCCATCTTTATCGAGTACTGATGGTAATTGGATTTTGGTGTTGGGTGTTTCTTTTTTTTGTTCATCACAGGTATATTCAGAGCACATGTGCCACCTCTGGGGAAGGGCTCTATGAAGGACTGGACTGGCTCTCCAATAATATAGCTAACAAGGTAGGGCATAAATTCTTCATCTCTTACGTTCGATGCTTGACCTGTATAACTCTAGTTGATTTCTGTTTACTTTTCTGGATCAGGCTTAGGGACATTTTTGGGGAACGCTGCTATCTTGCTCGGCTTTACGATTATATTTTGAAGTTGATCGGTTGATGTTCTCTTAGCATTAAAGTCTTTTTTTCAACTCTTTATCAAGTCCTTCTTTTGTCTTATTTAGGTGTTTGATATTCTATTATCATAGCAATCGTATTCGTTTCTGTAGAATTCCTAAATAATTAATAATATTAATGAATTACAAACTACACATGCAGCGATCATGGTTATCTTAGAATTCTGCATAAGTCAATAATCTCTATACCTTTTCATTTTAAGCCTCGATTAGTTGTTCGGGTGTACAATGTGCAACTTCTACTTAGTATATGATTTTGATTAAGCGCAACGCTACTTTTCAATAGTTGTATTGCTAGTACTGCGTTTTTCTTTCAATAGAAATTAAATTACCCGAGTCATGATCCAAGCGTAGTGGTGCGTATGTCTGTAATCGACATCACATGATTCCAGGTTAATGGTTTTTTTTTCTAACGATTTGTCACCAAAGCCTTGAAGACACGGGGAACGGATATACGATTTAAAGTGCAATGCCCATATATTGCTTATGCATTGTAATTCGTACGATAAATGGAATGCGTTTCCTTCCTTTTTATCTCTTGAAGATAAGGTATGTGGAGATTTATATACTCTATCTATGCTTCAAGGTAACTGACGCCAGGGTACGAGTCCGTAGATCAATCTTTGTTTCTAAAAGTTTATTTTTTGTGGAAGTGGAATTCTCGGATATTTGGATTAGAGTTAAAGACTTCATGTAGATGAAAAGAACACGAAAGTAATTTTAACGAGAATTTTACGAAGATTATTTTCCTTATTCTCATATATATTGGGTACATTTTTGCAATACTGTGGCCACATGGGACATTACACTTCCAAGGGTAAATAAATATATTACCTCACATATTATGATGCTTCCTACATAACAACACATCACATATGCCAGAAGGCACAGGCGAACAAATTTTGGTCTGAAGTTCATAAAAAATAACACGACAAAAATGCTGATTGCATTTGATATTTATCTACTGCCTCAGTACTCGATTAGAGCTGAGGATAAAGTTTTCCTGGCCTGCAACGGTGGAACTTAATCGTCCTGCAGCCCAGCCATTATTAGTTGCTCGAACAGCAGCACGTGCAGGATCCCCTGTTACACGGCTTCCCTCAACTTGCTTTCCAAATTCAGGAAGACCAGCTGCTTTTCTCTCTTTTCTTTTCTTTCTATCTTCATCTCGTTCCTTCCGCAGCCAACTTTCTACTGTTCTCTGCATATTCAACAACAATTAGGTGCAATTTTTTTATTGTAAAATTGCATCACTTAACTTCACCTATGCAATAACACCTTTTTTCTTCTTCTTTGAAGTAAAGTGATAAATAGCTAAAAGTAGCGTACGATATACAAAGGCAATAACTAGACGAGGAATACTATGATGATGCACAGTCTAAAATGAAGAACGAAAGATATATAAGCTTTGCCAAATTAACGAACCATGAGATTTGAATCAAGTAAAATATGAGGGATGAAAAAAATTAAATGTTCTAGTTATAGATCAAGATATTAAAGAGAGGGGGCAGAATTATTTTCTTAAGTTTTTCAATTATGTACAAGGATGGACTTGTAATATAGAATAAATAAAAATCTAAGAAAATGAACGAATTTTAGCTTATTCTTGCAAACTTCAAGTTGAAGAGGTAAAAAATGCTCTTAAAAGGATGAATAACAGTAAAGGTGTTAGTCCAGATGGCATTCTGTTGAAGTTTGGAAATGTACAAGAGAACAATCGTTTAGCTCACTGAGCTTTTTATTAACATTTTCAGATTCAAGAAAATATCAGATGAGTGGAGTATTTTGGTTCTTATTCCTATATGTAAGAACAACAGAGATATTTAATATTGTGTTAACTATAATGAGAAGTTTTGAATAGATTAAACTTTAAACTATGAGAAACGGTTACTGAGCATAGATTAAGAGTAGAGGATGAAATCATATAGAATCAATTTGGTTTTTGTAAGGAAGGTCTAGAATTAAAGTTATTTATCTTTTACAGGAACTGATGGAAAGGTAAGACTTCATATGATTTTTGAAAAGGTAAATCATTAATTGCCAAGTGGTGTGGACTGGAACAAAAGACCAAGAGAAACCAAAAGTACTAACCTATTGAAGTACCAAGCTTAATCATTTACACTTAGGCTAACCTTTTTCATCTTCATTTGTCCAAAAAAATGTGAGGATCCTTGCTTTCTGTAACATTTTTGTGCCAATGCTTTCTTTATCTTATTTATCATTATACTCAAGACATACAGCACATTACTTCTGCGTTACAATCTAACATTAGCACACATAATAATTGTTGAGTTATCCATGTTTGGGGTCTTGACAAGTTTCACAATGGCCAATTTGCTATTTTCTTCGGCTTAAGCTCACATTACTAGCAACAAATAAATAATCGATTGATAACTCTTTCAAGTCTTAAGATTATGTACAAGAACACTAACCATTAGCGACAATTTGCTAATTTCTTTGACTTTGTCCATAGGCATTGCTAATTGCAGCTTTCCATGGGCTACATAAACCTGATAAATATAACTTTAAGAATGGTGTAGGATTGGATTATGGTAGAACTGACACAAAGAGTTCAGAAATAGCGCAAACGTACAATATTTGTAGGCCAATCCTCAAGACCGTCAAATATATGTGTTGCATAGATAATGGTGGCACCCTTCTCTTCACATTCCTTTCTGAGAAATCTCAGAAGGTCAGCTCTTGCTAGAACATCAAGATCGACAGTTATCTCATCAAGAAGAAGAACCTATATAAACAAGGAACAAGCTTGTGCATACGTCCAATGAGGCTAAAATGACTTTTTGACAGATCAAGCAAAAGATGAACATACCTTGAACGGTTTGAGGAGACCCATACAAATCTGTACTCTTCTTCTTTGACCATCAGATACTTTATGCAATCTCCAGGAAAGATCAACATCCAATACCTACCCAGTTGAACAGAAAAACAGAAATCATGCAACAATTTTTCCAGAGAAAAACTATACATGCATTGCCACAAAAACCTTCCCATGGATAGCCACGCATAAACAAAGAACATGAATATGAAGAGAAAGTAACAATTTGGTTTTAGAACATTTGGATAAATTTCTACATAAACATTTCTAGGAAAAGAAAAATGAAATAAGTTTATCCATAAGCTTAAATTAGCTAATGCAATTAAAAATCATCTTTTAGAAAAACTAACATGAAAGAATTTACACAGATTAACTTCAGTATAAGCTAATCTTAGTTTATGAAGAAATTTATTTCATATTTTATGAGAAAAGTTTATCTACACAGACCCTAGTTAAATACCAAGCTCAGTCTTCATGGAATCAAATAATTATATCAAATTCATGGAGATAGAGTGAGGTACCATATAAAATGCTTTTAGGTTCTTATGTTTTCCACCACAATGAGTTCCTTATATTTTATAAACATGAGCTACATAAGTTAATAGAAACCACATACAGAAATGAACAAATAGTAGCCCAATCAATAAAGCAATGGAGAAAGGAGGCTATGATAGGAAAAGATTCATCCAACCTTGATGAGTTCCTCTCTTCTTTGAGGATCAATCCCAGCCACACCAAATATCATTTTTTCAGCAGAAACGTCCATCTGTATTGGCACCTCAAAACCCGCAAAAGCAACATCTCGCCTCCACTGATGGACTCAATTTCAAACAATTAACAAAATTCCATAGAAACAAAAAATAAAATAAAAACGCAAATCGCAATATAAATTTCCAACAGTCCTAAAGCGTAACTAGGGAGTTCAGCATTTAACTAGTTGCTAATAACCAAATGAACATCAGTTATTAGTTACATTAACAGAAGTAGTAGAGGTGAGTGTAAAAGTAAAATGAAAGCAGGAACGAACCTCGCCACCGAGATAACAGAGATCACCAGAAGACACCAAAGTGGTGTCGTGAAAAGCTGATCTTCCAAGCACGCGAACCATGTCAGGTTCCACCAGGTGCTTCCCTCCTAGTATCTTCAGGATCGTGGTTTTCCCTATAAATCGCAAATATGAAAAATGGCCAATTGCATATTCTCAAGATTCAGAGAGAGAGAGAGAGAGTACCAGCGCCGTTGGAACCGACAAGAAGGCAGCGGTCGCCGGAACAGAGAGTGAGAGAAAAGTTTTGAATGAGCGGCAAGGAACCCGGCGGCGGGTGGCCGTCGATGCCGGGGTATGTAAATTTGAGATCTTTAATGACAATTGTTGCAGCTTTTGAATCTGAATGAGTCCCATTACCGGCCATTTTGATTTTAACGTTTAACAGCGAAACGTGGCTGAGTGTCTCTGCTTCTGCTTATGCTTGTGAGCTTTGGATTGGTGAATAAATTGATTCATGAAGTGGTGTTTGGTGGCTTTGGGGGGAAGGAAAAGGGGATGCGTGGCTACGTCTCAGACACTCGCGTTCGCCTCAGCCACCAACCGAAACGACCATTTGGGGCACACGGAATGAAAATTTCATGATGTGTTTTAATGAAAGAGGTGGATCTAGGAATATTTATCACATAATGAGGTGGATCTAGGAAAATTTATTACATTGCTGTAGTTTTTTCCCAATTTTATCAAAATGAGATTTTTAAAAAAAATTTATCAGTATAGTAAGTCGTGTTTCAAATTAGGTTGTTGACTATAAAATAAGAATTTCACAGATGGTTTTTAAGTTAAATCAAATACTATTATAATAGTGAATTCAAGTAAGTATATGATGGTGGCAAGAGGTATGAAAACATGTGAACAAACCTAAGTAGAATGCATGAATTATATTTGAGAAGACTAAGTTTCTTATACATTTTAGCTCTTTTAAAATAACATTTTAAAAAATAATTATGATTAGTTGACTTAGGGTTTAAGAGAGATTGCATATACGAGTCTATCATAAGTATTATAAAGATATTATTGTTTTACTAAGAAAGAATGAATAAGAATTAGTTGTGTCATGTCCAAATGTATAATAAAGGTGAAAATTCTAAGTTTAATGTTCAAAAGATAACAACTCCTCAACTTGATTGACAACCAATCTCATACATAATTAAATTAAATGATTGCTAATGTGATTATGGGGATTTCCAAGCCCTTCACCCCCCATGTCCTCACCTTATTTTGATTTGTTCATATTTTTATTTACAACTAATGGCATTTGTCAACTTATTTTACGGCCTACACAATATTTCCAAGGCTTATGTAGTTTAATTTCATCATATTTAAAAATTAGGAGTATCTCCTTATACAAGACCAAATTTCATCCTTATCTCTAAATGTTGGCATAAACAATTCGAAAGACCAAAAACTAATCGTATCCACAACAAAATTGATCATCCAATGCAAAATAAGAAAAAAAAATGTTCTTATTATTACAATGAATGTCATAATAGGGGAAATTGTCTATTTAGACAATACACTCTCATTTTAAATATTTATTTAGTCACTTCATTACAATTTTTTTTTTTTACTTTCTCCTTTTATGACTATACACTATCTACTTTAATTTCAAATTATTGACAAATTCACCACGTTATAAGCTTCTCAAATTTGTCAAATAAGCTTCTAAATTTTTTTAAATATTAATTAATTCAACACAAACATTGTCAAATACATATTTATATATATAGATACAAAAAATTTATTTCTATAAATATAATTATATATTTTTCTTTTCAAACACTTTTACTCAATTGTAACTTAAATAAAATAATATAAATAAAAAATTCCAACAAATCATAAGACCCCAAAAAAATATTAAAACTAAGAAATCGTGTCAACTCTACACGACTTCACCTTAAATAAAAACATTAAAGTTGTGTGACAACCGCACGACTTTACCTTAAATAAATAAATAAAACACTGAAGTTGTGTCATTCATGCACGACTTCACCTTAAATAAAAATATATTGAAATTGTGCCATCCCTACATGACTTTGCCTTAAATCACACAACACTACAATCATGCCCATCAAGCACAACTTCACCTTAAATAAAAAATATTGAAATTGTGTCATCCTACACGACTTTATCTTAAATCACACAACACTGGAATTGTGTCCATCATGCACAACTTCAACTTAAATTGTTGTTGAATTGAAGTCGTGTCACACATGCACAACTTCAACTTAAATTATTGTTGAATGAAGTCGTGTCACACATCATTATAAAGCAAAAAATAAAAATAAATAAAATCAGAATAAGCTAATCAAAGTTGTGTCATACAAGTACGAATTACTCATGTTGATAACTTTTTTAAAAATTTCACATTTGGGTAAAATTAGAAGAAGAAAATTACACCAATTTAGTAAATTTTTTGTGATTCTACTTCACTTCTTTATGGAAATAATTCTTGAATGATTTTTTTAAATAATTTTAAAAAAATAATTTTGGAATCATATTAATCTAAAATTAAAAAAAAATGACCAAAGGGATTGATTGTATTAATGTATATTCAATACCTAACGTCATAATAAGTAATTGATTTTAAATTTTTATTTGAGCTTAAAACCAAATTCTTATTGCAAAGATAAAGAAATCAATGAAATATAAATTAATAAACGATCTAATATCAAAACTTGAAAGGAAATAGGGATTAAAGTGAAAGAATCAACATCAAAATGTGTGAGAGAAAAAGTAACTCAAAATAATTTCATATCATATTACTAAAAAATCATTAAATAAAAATTAATTTTAAAAATAAAAAATAATTAAACATTAATTTAGAAATTATTTATCAATAATGAAAACTATTTAGATACTGATAATTTTTTAGTTTCTAAAATAATATCTAATTTAGTCAATATAATAACTAATTATTTTTTGTCTCTAAAATTGATTTACACTAAAAAAAAATCTGAAATTACATACAATATCCGTATATAAAGTCAATGTTACATACGGATATAATCCATATGTAATGTATTAAAAATTTAATTAAAAAAATTTGTTAATTCGTATGTAACTTTTTTCAAATTTAATTAAAAAATAAAAAAATTGTTACATACAAATTATATTTTTATGTAATATAAATTAAAAAAATCTGTTACATACGAATTATATAACTTATTTTAAATTTAATTAAAAAAATAACAAAAAATGTTACGGATATCCGTATGTAACTTATTTCAAATTTATTTAAAAAATAATAATATATTATTAATATTTATAATATTAATAATAATGATAATAAATATAATAAAAATCATAAGATGAAAAAAGAGTTTGTCTTATGTAATGATTAAAACTTCTTTCATCACTTATGCTTTGTTTAGATTAGAGAGTGGAAATGGGGAAGTGGATTTGAGATGATTTGAAGGGAAAGTGTGAAGAAAGTTAGGGTGTTTGGATTAAGGTAAATAAAGTGAAAAGTGTAGGGAAAGTTTATGAAAATTTGTGAATTATGTGATGGATGTGATGAAATTATATTATTTTTAATTGATAAAAATGCAAATTTACAAATTTATCCTTATATTTAAAAATTGTTAAATAATTAATTTAATTTATTTATTTATAAATTATAATCATTTTTAATTAAAATATTATTTAAATATTTATAATTATAAATATTT
>Ga0123342_1007124_pt1 | contig 14997 bp, 4 predicted proteins | sample Turbeawhitnodule_FD_89960 | JGI IMG/M metagenome (GOLD analysis project Ga0123342, IMG submission 89960) | Root nodule microbial communities of legume samples collected from Mexico - Turtle bean Mexico white nodule | ecosystem: Host-associated > Plants > Roots > Nodule | place: Mexico: Nepantla... | reverse complement strand
TAATAATTATAGAATCTCATGATTAGTATCCTACCTAATTAGATTGTAATTTGGGAGAGAGAAACTCCTATATATTTCCTATACATGACTGATGTAATATACACATAAGAGAATAAGAAACATTTTTTCTTCTTACCATTTTTTATCATTTTCTTATAACTGCACATGAGTTAATGATGTTGCAATGTGCAAATACAAACAACTACGGAAAGGGAAAGGCACGTCACCTATACTAATACAGCGTAGCTATACTATTATGTATGGATAGAGAAAGCTTAGAAGACAATTTGTTTTTAAAGGGAAATTAAAATATTTAATAATAAAATATGGTATTTGAGCGAGAAATTTTAAAATTTTATTAGCAAATATTCGAAAATGGAAAATTTCTTTTTAATTTCAACTTTTACATATAATAAGTAAAATTTTTAAAATTTTCCTCAATATTTTTTTTATGTTTATGTTTTTAATATTAAATAATACCATTTTCTTAATTGGGACATTATCGATTTAATTTAATTGAGACTAAAATATTTGTAGAGGATAATTATCATCGAGTTGATATTTTCTTTTTCAGTTAATGTTGATTTTTTTTTTCTAGTTATAGTTTATCATAGGTATTTTTTTTACCAATATGGTGAATATTTTTTTTATTGATATTAATTTGTGTTTATTTTTTGTCAAAGCTAATTGGACTAATAATGTGTTTTTGGGATGTTGAAATATATATATATATATATATATATATATATATATATATATATTCAAATGTAATTAGAGTTTTTATTTTCACAACATAGTCGAACACTACAAGAAAATTATGAAATAAAAATCAATTTTAGAAAAAAATAATAATTAGTTGCTATAGTGACTAAATTAGAGACCATTTTAGAGAGTAAAAAAAATTTTAATTTTTAAATTAATTTCGATTATTGTTAAATGGTTTCTAAATTAGTATCTAATCAGCAACCAAAGTTTTTGCTACCAAATTTAGAATCTAAATAATTGGTAGTTAAAATGTTGGTTGCTAATTAGATACTAATTTAGAAACCATTTAACAATAATAGAAACTAATTTAAAAACCATTTTTTTTAGTTTCTAAAATTTTGTTACTATAGCAACTAATTATTTTTAGTATCTAAAGTTGATTTTTATTTCATGTTTTTTTAGTGAAAGTTATTTATCAACTCATAGTAATCAAGATTTTCTAGATAACATTGGAAGAATATCAAGAAAATTTCTCTTTCACCAAAGTGAAAAAGTATCACCGTTAACTAGTACAGTAGATACACTACACGACAAGTGAAATTGTCTTCGAGTCTTTCCCACCTTTCATTTAAAGAAACAAATTTGAGTTGATTCCCAAAAACTCCATTAAATGCTTTGACACGCTAGTAAGTTCAACACACACAGCTTGCCACAAGTTAGCCTCATCATCTAAATTCAATAGTGTTAGTAAACATTTGACAAGAAAAAAATGAATATTTGTGGGTATTAATGAAATGGTCGGTAAAATAGTCCTAAACATAAGGAACATGATGTTGAACAACCAAGTTCATATTGTTATAAGAATTTAAAGACTTTCATAGCAAAGTTTAAGCTGAAATTGTGCCAACTAAAACGAAAGTTTACAAGAAAGAACACAATCACTGATCACAACCCGCTCCAAAAGTCTGAGAATCCCGTAACCTAAGATTCACACATTACACTCATTGTGAGTAAAACACATAACTTGGAAGAAACTCACAAGTGAACTAATTCCTACACCTAGAAATGTGTAAACACTACCAAATGTAAATCTAAGTCAGTATAGTCGACACCATTTTACAAATGACAATGACACGAAAGAATGTTTGACTTTAAAGGACAAAATAGAAGAACCGATGTAATTATGACACTTAATCCAAACTCATTCACTTAAAACTTATTAAAAGAGTAAAACTTAAATAATTTATTATTCATTAATTAAACATTCTTTGGAATGGACAACTATAACAAAACAAAGGACTACTCTTTGAGAAGAATTTGTAGCTCTTGTGGGTCTACTTGCTAAGTGCCATCATATTCATCACAACTGTTAGCCTTAGAAGTGCATTTAAATTACTCAAATTTCATGCAGTTTCTCACCATCTTCTGTCAGAAAATGCCAACAATGAGTGCAATCAATCATTACTAGTAAGAAGATGAGATTCAATTTCATTGTAGGGCAGTTGTGAAAAACACAGATTACTCTTAATGGTTGTTTTACCGCCTTCACATTTGGAAAGAGTGTTCTAGGAATATTCAACTTCCCTCTATTGTCAATTTGAGGACCCTTCAGAAAATGGATGGGGTCAGGACACAATAGACCATGCACAATCATTGACATAAAATCATGTGAACTCTCTGTTACCAGAATAACAACAATAATGTGAAGCCTGAAAATAAATGAAACTAAAAGCAGAGACAGAGAGAGTACCAGATTTTATACTATGCATTTCTCCACAAGCAACTAGTTAATTAGATTCACTGGGTGTATTCTATATATGACCTTAGTGGAGTTTTCTTTATAATAATAATAAGTGAAATGTAACTAATAAGATTGAAGCAACAATTAAAGCTGCTGATAACATGCATAGTGATCGACAAAATAAGAGAAAACTTCCCTTTTATTGATTAGTGGTGTGAATAAAGCCACTTAACATGGGGACACAAGTGTTGATGAGACATTTTTCTATTCTTTATTATAGAAATCATGAGCTTAGTTTATATTTCATTTTTCTAGTGTGTTTATATATACACTCACAGAGGCCAAAAAATGTATGGATATGACCCTGTGGAAGTATTGTGTGGTAAACTTCATTGTATGCTCAACTTGTTTTTTCTTAGTGTGGTGTCAAGTTCCCACTTATTATTAGAATGGAATCTATGGTTGGTTTATTTAAAAGTTTAAGTAGGATGTTGTATTCTTAATTCTTTAAAAGTTTAAGCTACCCTTTTACGAATTAAATTCCTACACTTGGTCATAAATGCTCTGATAAAGACATGTCATATTAGTACAAGACCAATTACTTTAAAACTTAGATGTTCAAGTGTCACAACATAACCCCTAACCAAGAGAATCACCCTTGAAGATCTTTGGAGATTATTTTTTCATTGTTAAGCTGTTAGACAGTGCAATCAATAACAACATTCTGATAAAATAGTTATGCTTCATCCACTTTAAACCAAAAATAAGTAAGGTACTTGCTAGGAAAATGAAAGTGGTTGCATCATATGCCATATATAACCTTAGTGATCACATTGTCGGCAGCTTTCTCTTAGTCTAGGAACCAAAAAGAAAGGAAAAGCTTTATTGTGCTGTCCTTAAAGGCCATTAGAGAGAACCAATTTAACAAAGCTCTTTTAAAGTGCCTATATAATGGACTCTTCCTTTCTTGTTCATTCAGACCCCTTTTTTTTACTTTTTTGTTTCAGACCCTTTTTACCTGCTATTCTTCAGTCAACCATATGGTCAAAGTCAGAGGCACGAATGGTTTAAAGCTTCATTCAGAATGAATCTCAGTTTCCTTCTATCACAAAATATATATATATATATATACACATGTATGTATGTATATATACATGTATGTATATGTCTTAAAAACTTGCAGACAAACCAGAATGAAAACTTGAGAATGAAAATAAACCAAAACAACTTGAAGAAACAAGAAACTTTGCATTATTCTAATAAAGTCCAAATCAAAATTATTGGATGTATTCTGTAGTTTAGTCCAATAGACTAAATTAGTGTCCACCTAACCTAACTACTCTAATCTGAACTGTCTTAAGAATGAATATTATATAGCTATCTATTGATATTATACTTTTAAGCATGCCCTACAAAAACTGAGATTCTAATTTGGTGTTTTGGAACGTGCTGCTACTTTAATCTCATTTTATATATTGTAGGAATAGGCTCCTGCCATTTTAAAAAGGCATGATTCTGTGAAAATTTGTTTCTGCATTCCCCAAATTAACCCTTAAAACTTGTAATGGTCTATAAGAAGTTGAACTTCTATAAACTCACAGTATAATTGTATAAATACTTAATTAGACTGACAGAAGTAATCACTAAGATTCAAAACTCATTGAGTGGAAATAGCTTGGATCCACGTGAACTCCAAATTAATCTCACATCTCATACATAATGGCCAAGATTATTGAAGGAAATGATTTTATAAAAAAAAACTGCAACTCATGTATATCAAAACTTTTTGAGAAAAGTGTAGGGATTCTCTTAACTCATTTTTCAACTAAAGATATGCTAGTGCTTATCAGAAAACATATTATTCCACTTTGTTCTTTGTATTCTACTTTAATTTCATGAGAAGTAAATATTTACCGGGAATAACTTGGATATAGTGCAATAATTGTCAAAAAGCCTATATGCTCTCTACTCTACCTAAGCAAGCCATGGATTATTCACTGCTAATACCAATTCCACCAAAATGAAAGTCAAATACTGCAATCAATAGTCTTGAATAAGCATCAAATACAATGGCCATGCCACACCAAAAGAATGCTAAGCCATAAATATCCTTCATCAGGTGAGCATGCTTCAATAAACAAGGGACATTTCTAGATCAACTTTATGTAAAGAGAAAATTATCTGGACCCACACCAGTACAAAGCTACAAAACTTAGATGATATCATGTGGCCCACATGGAAATCCTTGTTTTGTCTAGACCCCACTTTCATTATGAAAAACACAACTGGGGCATTCTCAATGAAACATACATATCCAACAATTATTACAAGCTTTACAAGGTTACTGGTTGAGGACTTGATTTATGAGGAGTAATTTCATCTTTCATTTTAAAAGTGACCAAATTGAGAATCTTTAAGTAAAAGAAAAACTTCACCCCTCCATCATTTGTTTGTATGACATACCCTATTAATCCTCACACATCTCTGAATGTGTATTCTTAAGTTTCTATTAAGCAAACTTATGTTAAATATAAATAAATCTTACAACTTGAGTTTAGATACAACTCAATTCTAAAAGCTAGTTTAAGACCAAAACTTACTCTCACTTAATCAGATAAATTTAACAAACAACTATTAAAATAAACAATGGTATTATTTTATGATTTAGATTTAGATATGATAACCCAATTCAAAAACTACCTTAAATTATGGAGATTGTCACTAGTTTGTGTACACTATTTGTATTAAATTGACCTGAAATGATTGACAGTCACTATGAATAACAACAGTTTGATTCTATTTTTCCAAAAACCCTATTTCACCTGGTTTAAAATAGAATGATGATCACTTGATACCGTGGCCAAATAGCTATTACAGTCTCTATCTTGTGTGCCTTTGAGGGTTCAAATCCTGAAGCATGTCCATTACATCCAACTGGTCACACCATCATTATGTCAACTACTTACTTAACTTTAACGCGCGTTTAGATTCTGACTGCATTGGTTCTAATAAATAGGAGGGAAAAAAACCTTAGCACTCTGAGTCATGGTTAAGTTATTCAGCCAAAAAATAAAATTGATGCTTAAGTTACAAGTTTGTTCGTGAAGCAAATTCCAAGATTAGAAACGCATCCCTCGTACTATAATCACAAGCACAGGGTGTGTCATGTTTCTTTCAACTTTATGATTTTTTGTGTACTTCACATGTTTGGGATCTGATTGTTTTAACTGTAAACTCACGTTTTGTCAGCAGAAGAGAAAATGTAGCATAACGTCCGATGATTGTGCCTTGTAAATTGTGCATGTATTGATTTAGATTGTTGATCTTCTTTTCGGAAGCCTTTCATAAAATATATTAAACTGTTATTGCAGGTATATGTGATGAGTATTAGAACACAATGGACTATGAAGTATGCATTAAAAGTGTTATAATAAAATAGATTATCATGGCATAACATAACTACAAGAAGTTTCACAAACAAACAAAATGGGGTAATTGGAATCATGCATTATCTTTTGTGATTTCCCAATCACATGCTGCTTGTGTAGAACAGGGGATTGAGAATGAAGACAAGGGTTATTAGACATTATTGGAGCCATATGTGAACAAAACTATATGATGAAGTTTTCATTCACTGTGTCTACAACTAGTCCTGACAGAGAGAACTGCTGCTTGAGAAGTGGTTTAACATTTTACTATTGCCAAACTGATAACAGCAATTTTTGACTTTATATCTCTCTAGCCAGCACTTTTGAATCTCACTTCTTATTGCTATTCACATGAAAGAATGGATTAGGATCAAAATGGAATCAAATTCAATATAAATGAAACATAATTTGTTTGGATAATCTTTTCATGAGAATTTTTAAAAAAGAAAAAAATTGAACTAAAACATTCTTATGTGACTTTTTTCCCCAAATGTCATGCTTTTGAAAATTAATTTCCTATATAACACCATTTGAGATTTAATTTCTTGAATAACATCATTTAACCAAATTCTTACATATGTTTCTTATTTTCGCAAAAAAAATAAAATTCAAAACTTGGTTTTCGGATAATCGAATTTTGGAGTATTTTTTTTCCAAAAATGAACCGGAGGAAAAAAGGTTATTCGGTAAGTCATTGAAATCTAGTTTCAGAACAATATAATTCTGACTTGGTCTATCAATGCTGATTCAAAATTAATTATGTGGTAACAGAATTTTGGGATGATATTTTGGATTTTTTTATTTTTTCGAGAGTGAATGGGAAAGAAGAAAGGAAATATAAAATAAATTAAAAAAAAATTAAACACTTTTTTGTAAGTAAAAAATGTTTTGAAAACCTTAATTAAAAATGGGGAGAATAAATTTTAAATGAGAGGAGAAAATTATTAAATTATGTAAGATTAAATTATTAAATTTTGTTTTGTAGTGAATTTAAATATTTATAAAATTGAAATAGAAGGAAATATAAAATTAAAAATTAAAAATATTAAAATTTATAAAGGATAATATTAATAAAAAATGAAATAAAATATTTTAGAGGCATTATTGGAAAAATAAATGATTTTTTTTTGTATTTTTATAATAAATTTGAATTGTGAAAAATAAATTCTAATAAATTTGTAAATATAGTTTTATAATAGAATTAAAATTGGCTGAAAAAATTATAATAAATTATAATATTGGTACCATAATTAAATGTTTGGTATTTTTTGTTTGTTAGAAAAATAGAAAAATAATTAATAGTAAAAATTAAATAAAATTATTGAAATATTTTATAAAAAAAATAGTAATTAAATGGTTTAAAAAAATAGAAATAAAAGTTAAATTATTCATTATTGATATGTAACATGATAAAGAAAATTAAGTTAATAAGTGTATCATTAGGTTTAAAAAAAATTAAGTTCATAAATTAAAATTTTGAGATTTTTTTTTGCAAAAATAAAAAACAAAGATGACCATGAAAAAAAATAGTGTTATCTAGAGAATTAATTCCGGAAACGTGTCATTTGTGGAAAAAAAGTCGTCTTATGTTGGTTAATTTGTATAATTTCTCCCTGTTTTTTTTTTTTTAATTTGGTATCAAATAATTTTAAGTCAGGAAAAACTCATTTTATTTTCTTATATTTTCTTTTTAAAATATTAATTTGTCTAAACCTTTCATAGATACATCGAAAACTTTTTTAATTTGTACTAAGAAACATAATTATTCTTGTACGTCAATATAGTCTCATATTTCTTAGGAGTCATTCTCCCTCAATCTTCCGAGATGTCTTTTCATAATAAAATCGTAACGGATCACTGATCTCCAAAGCGGATAATACCTCGAAGGCGATGATTAATCTAGCAATGTTATTTCTCATACTTGCGGTCGGAACATTCATAAATTTGTGTATATGAAAAAATATTATTAGATAGTTTAAAGATAATGTTTGATTTTTGGTGGTAAAATTGAAAAAGAAAATGAATGGTCTTAGTAATTTTGGAAAAATAGACATAAGATGTAAAAGATATAGACATGTGGACGAGTGACATGAGTGATGATATTGGCATTATTGATTTGGTTTGATTCTCTCTCCTTAAGCACATAAGGCACTAAAATTTAAGGTGAAGACATAAAACCTTAAAGACAGTGAATAGTTGCCTTGTAGTTAATAACAAAATGGCTTATCACTCTCACGTGCCTCAAAGGACGGGCATTTGTCTGTGTGCGAAGGACACTGCACACTACAAAGCTGAATATATAAGAACCATGCAAGTGTAAATACATTGTAACAGAATTTAGGTTTATTTATTGCATTTCCTAAAGAACTTTAAAGGAGATAAGTTAAACACTGAAACCAGAAAATGGGCATTTAGAGACAAAGTCATGTGTGTACCTGCTCGAATCTTTAAAAGGAAAATTACATAAAGAAGTAGATAAGCTAAGTCCTTCGCTTTGGATTCTCTTACATGTAACTGCTTATTTCATTGCAGCTGTCTTACACCTTCTATAAACTAATACATTTTTTTAATTTTATTTTACCATTAATTTAGCACATAATTTGGTTTGGTTTACCCAAATACTTTAAATTTCTCTCTTCAGTATACAATTACTTTAGAACAAAATCTTATTGTTTATACTGATAGCAAAATCACCAGTTTTTTTTCGAAACTAGTGCAATTTAAAACCATTTTTTTTAAATGGACAAATTTTTCTTTTAATTTTAGAATTGGGTAAACGGAATCTAATCGGAAATATCAAACTAAATCTAATCCATATGATAAAAAATTAAGTTAGTAAAATCCAAAATTTGAAATACTAAAACTAGATTTGAAATTTTAATCGGAAAGTTAAAATTAAACTACAAGAAAATCATGAAATAGAAATCAATTTTTGAAGACAAAAAATAATTAGTTGATATAGTGACTAAATTAGATACCATTTTGGAGACTATTTTTTTTTTATATTAGTTTCTATTATTGTTAAATGGTTTCTAAATTGGTATATAATTAGGAATCAAAATTTTTGATACCAAATTTAGAAACTAAATAATTGGTAGTTAAAACCTTGGTAGCTAATTATATATCAATTTAGAAATAATTTAATAATAATAGAAACTAATTTAGAAACCATATTTTTTTTAGTTTTTAAAATAGTTTCTAATTTAGTTACTATAACAACTAATTATTTTTTATCTCTGAAATTGATTTCTATTTCAAATTTTTTCTTGTGGTGTGGTGTTGAGAACGTCGACTAATAGTACAAGAGTCTACATTCTACTATTATTGATATGAACAATTTATTATATTGTGACCTTCATTTAACTGAACAACTGTTTCTTCACCTTGACATTTTTGAACGTAAAATAATTTAAATGTATTAAAAAAAAAAGGTTATACTTAATTTCTTTTTCAACTATGTATTCAATATTTTTTAATTATATATAATAAAAAATTAATTTTTAAAACGTATATGAATGTACGAGTACAATTTCAAATTCGTATTTTATGTATACAATCTCTTAATAAATTCCATTTTTAAATTTTGTTTTTAATTATACATATTTTTAATTACACAATTTTAGCGTTAAGTATTTTGTTCAAAACTCGCATATAGTATTTCTTCTAATTTTTAAAATCGTATTTTAAGATTTATCCAATTTTAAAATTAAAAAAATGTCAGAAATTCGACTTTAAATTGCACTAATTTCCTAAAAAAACCCAAAATCATATGAAAACATAAATTCAATTACATATTTTGTCACCTAATAATCATTAATCTGGTAACTTCACTGTCAAAGTTTTTTCAAACATAGGTTTTCTTTGCCCATTTTATTATCAAATTTAAAAATTTGCACACTTATCTCTCAATTTCTTGTATATTTTCACAATCATGTTTTTCAACATTTACTTACTTTAACGTTATGTATCTGTAATAAAGCAATATTTTTGTAAAAAATTGTGATACAATGACGAGATCAATAAAATATTTAAAAATGTAATAAAAAAAAATACTTTAATACTCTGATAGAAAATTGTGATAGTTAAATGGGGAAGTCTCCACGTGAGATACTGACACTGGAAATTATATTATATTATGAAATTGAGTTATATATAGGTAGGTTAATTAAGTATCTGCATTTTCATGCATCAAAATCTTAAGGACCTTCTAATAATCTTCACATGACAACTATGATTTGTTTTCCAGCTATTCTGACATCATTGTCTTCCACGTCTTGCCCTGTATCATAATATATATTAATCTTTTTCCTCTGTCTTAAGTTTTAACATTCCTTCTGTTGTTTCATTAATTATAATCTGTTTCATAAGTTTTGTTTCAGCCTTGGTTTGGATGCCACCAAATAATTTGATCACTCAAATTAAATCTGCATAATTTTTTACAGTACAAATTAAAAGTTTCTCACCCCCATGATTTCATCCAATAATTAATAAAACATTAATTAACAAAGGTGTAATTTATCACAATTATGTAAATTTACAAAGGAAAATAAATAAATAAATAAATAATTAAAAAATGGATTTTTACATTTTATTAAATCTATCCTTTATTTTTATTTGATTGTTTTTTACAATTTTTCTTTGTTAATGATACAGTTCTATTGCCACCACAATAAAATCATTATAAAAAATAAAATAATTAATTGTAATAGTAATTAAATTAAAAACTATTTTAAAAATTTAAAAAAATTAGTTTTTAAATTAAGTTTTATTATTGTTAAATACTTTTTAAATTAGTATCTAATTAGCTACCAAGGTTTTAACTACTAATTATTTACATTTTAAATTTGGTAGCAAAAACTTTGGTAATTAATTAGATACCAATTTAGAAATCATTTAACGATAATAAAACTAATTTAAAAATTAAAAATATTTTTAATTTCAAAAATATTTCTAATTTAGTCAGTATAATAATTAATTATTTTTATCTCTAAAATTGAATTCTATTTCAATTTTCCACGACTTTGCACTTCTATTAATTATCAGAAAATTAGGCGAAAGATTTCATCTGAACAATTAAGATGAATAGTTAACATCAGGGAGAACAAAATCACTGATAGGAGAAATAGGAAGACATAAGCCAATAATTAATGAAAATAGAAAATAAAAAACTATTGTACTTTGAAAATAGTTCATATTTTATATATTGTATTATCATAGGACATCTTCAATTATTTTATTTCATGTGCCCAGCTTTACAGACATATTTATTATAGAGTTTATTTCCATTGCAGAATAAAGGGTGTCTCATTCGAAGGTGGCCCTGCTCTACTCTAAACCCAAAGAGAGATTTTTTTTTTGTATAATTATGTAGAGTACTTGAGTGAGAGAGTGTATTAATATAGTTAATTCCAACCTAAACAATTCAATGAAGGATCCATAATTTTAAAGTAGAAAATGTTAATTAGCTCACATTATGTAAAAATTATGTTTTTTTTTATAATTCTTGAGCTTATTTAATTATTTAATGCTTGATAATTGGTGATCCGCGTGAATGGTTGTTGCACAGAAGAAGAGTAGAGGTAAGGTAAATTAGAGATAATTTCTTGCTTAATAATTGCTTAACCGTGTAGAAGCACTTTTCCACCCTGAATTGAAGCTGGAATTAGCAAACCAAAGAAAGTATATATTATAGATTGAATCACGTACCGTTACTTTCGGTTAAAGCTTAAATATGATGAACACAGGAACACTATCCTTAGCTTCTTCTTCCATTCGAACCCAAACGATATAATAATCTCTTTCTGGGGCACACCACAGTAAGAAAGAAGCAGAGATCAATGCTTGCTTAGTTAACGCTATGAAGTTGCGTTCCACCTACTCTTTTTAGTCTCTTTATCTTTATTCTTCTTCTGTTCTAATGCCCCCACCCTATACCCCTCTCCCCCATCAACCTTCCTTTCCATTCTTTCTTTCTTTTCCTTTCTTCACTTTCCTCCCTTCTTCACCCCTCCTCACTTCATCTTCTTCCTACCAAATGATCCACAAACACCACCCCACTTGCACCATCCACCACCATGCCTTCTTAGCCTCCACCATCGTCCAAAATCTCAAAAACCCACATAGAGTTAGATAGAGTGACCACAAAAGATTCATTCTTTTTCTGTTCTTACAACTTATGGCATCATCCATTAACACCTTCTTCAACAAGTTCCTCTATCTCCTCATCCTCTTGCTCCACCTTGGCTGCTTCCTCTTCACCACCACCACCGCCGGAGGAAAAAAAGCACCGCTGTCAAAGAAACGCAAAATCTTACCTTCATCCCAACCTTCCTCCCCTTCCCACCCAAAATTCAAAACCCACAAAGCCCTGTCCTCTTCTTGGCATTTCATCAAACACCTCCTTTCCACCAACTCCTGCAAAACCCCCAAAACTGTCACCGCCCAATCCTCCCCTCAATCCACCGCCACTGCCTCCACAACCACTGTCTCCGCCGCTGCAGCGCGCTCCCTCGTTTCACTAACACAACCCGACCCGGACAGAAAACCACCCGGGTCGTGTCCCGAATCTGACATCTCCGCCGACACCAACCTCTTCTTCCCTCTCCGCAACGACATATTCCCCTGCACCGCGTGCGGCGAGATCTTCCAGAAACCCCACCTCTTGGAAACCCACCAAACCCTCAAGCACGCGGTTTCGGACCTGTCCGGATCCGACCCGGGTCACAACATCGTCCAGATAATCTTCAAATCGGGTTGGCCCGAATCCAAACCCTCCCCCACCATAACCCGCATCCTCAAGATCCACAACAGCCCGAAGATCCTCGCGAAGTTCGAGGAGTACCGCGAGGTTGTCAAGTTCAAAGCGGCGCGTCACGGAGCCCTCACGCGCCGCCGAGACGAGCGCTGCATCGCCGACGGCAACGAGCTCATGCGCTTCCACTGCTCCACGTTTCTATGCGACTTGGGACACAGTGGGGATTCCTCAATTTGTTCGCAGCAATTTTGTAACATATGTGGAATTATTAAGTCAGGGTTTTCCCCGAAACTCGACGGAATTGCCACGCTGTCCACCAGCTGGCGGGCACACGTGGCTATCCCGGATGACGTGGAACGAGAATTCAGCTTCATGAATGTCAAACGGGCCATGCTCGTTTGTAGGGTCATTGCGGGTCGGGTTGGATCCGATTCAGACGACGCCGAAAAAGCTGATGGAGGTTTTGATTCGGTAATGGCGAGGCCAGATACTGGGGTTTACACCCGGCTCGATGAGGAGGAGTTGTTGGTGTTTAATCCTAGGGCTGTTCTTCCTTGCTTTGTGATTGTGTATAGTGTCTGATGTGATGAATTGAATGGCTGTGATGATGATGATTATGTGAGCTTGATCGATCAAACGGTCATGATGGTGGATTGTAATTTTAATTTGGTTAAGTATTTTGTAGCTAAGACATGCTTTTTTTTTCGGTTTTGCATAATGTGGGTTATTGGACCCTTGTGCACGAAATTTTGTGCATTAAATTGACACATTATAGTATAGTATAGAAATTGAATGTGGTGTATCTAATACTTTTGGTGAATCCCTTTTGGTTGTGTTAGGCTTCCTTCCTCTTCTTAGTTTATGATTTTTCTTAGACTAGCATTGTGTGTTGTAGAGTGGTGGTTAACCTTGTAATTCTCATTCCCATAACATCATCACATGTAATCCTAGGACCCATTTTCCTAAGATACCCTAAAATTACTTAGTGGTAAATTTTTTGTATATTGATGTATAGAAAGGTTATTTGTATTACAACACTTTCCACACACTTAAAAAAAGAAATTAGAAGTTAATAAATTGTAAGATAAGAGAGAAAAATGTAGAATAATTAAAAATGATTGATGTAATAAATATAGTGTACATGGAGTATAATTGACTGATAATTTGGCCTTGTAAACGTGATCAAGATTCAAATTCTAAATTTGCATGTGTATGAAAAAAAATATCTATTCAAGTTATTAATATATTAATTAGATATCGGTATCAATTATTGACTATTGGCTGGAGATACTTTGAGTTGATTGAAAATGAATTATATGAAGAGACTTTTTGCTTTTTCTAAAGTGAAGTTTGTAAAAATTTTCAGGTTTTACTTGAGCAGCTCTGATGGAAGAAGACCGAATAGTTAGAATAATTCTTAATTCTTATTTAATTAATGATCTGAAATTGGTTGAGATAGTAATGTTTTGATCTGAAGTTTCTTGAAATAGTATTTTATGATTAATCTCGTATCTGAGATATTGTTTGAAGTGGTAATGTTTTGTAATTTGTTTGTTTCTTATGTTTTAATGATTTTTAACTTGTCAAAATTTAAAAAGTCATTTTCATGCAGAGAACAAGACACCTAAATTTTCCATTTTTTTTTTGGAATAACTTGTTAGTTTCTTATGTTAAGGAAAACACTTTTGTTTGATTAGCTATGTCAACTAGTAGAACCAAGCCATAATTGAAACTTTGAGTTTGAAGCATGCACGTGTTGCCGTATTTGTAAGGACTTCCAAGTTTTTTTTGCTATATGAAGAACATTTAGGTTTGATTTGCTTTCTCAACAACTTCACAGAAACAAAGCTATTACTACAACGTTGATTTTAAAAAACAACGTGAATGTTTGGTTTTCTTCTTGTTTTAAGATTTTCGGAGAAAAAGAAAGATTATTTTTGTGTATGTATAGAAGAGTTTTACAAGGTTTGGTAAGTGCATTTATATGTCAAATACTATTAATGTTCATCCTTTGTAATGAACGTTACCTATTTTTTTTTTCTTTTAACTTTTTTCGAGCACACAAACACCAAATCAACAACTTTGCAAATTATTACACATCGTAAAAAATTAAATATCAAGTATATTATCAACTAAATAAAACTATTTTAATTTAATTATTCGAATATTAAATGTACGATTATGTTTTCTAGACTATAAACTTTGCTACTGGTTCAGATAAATAATTAGATCTAAAAAGAACTAAGACAAAAAGCAAGTTTCACCACCTAACACCAACAACTACTCTTTTTTTTTTTTTTTTTTTTTTTTTTTCAAAAATTTTTTTTTAAATTTTTTTTTTTTTTTTTTTTTTTCAAATTTTTTTCTTT
>Ga0123342_1007123_pt1 | contig 14998 bp, 9 predicted proteins | sample Turbeawhitnodule_FD_89960 | JGI IMG/M metagenome (GOLD analysis project Ga0123342, IMG submission 89960) | Root nodule microbial communities of legume samples collected from Mexico - Turtle bean Mexico white nodule | ecosystem: Host-associated > Plants > Roots > Nodule | place: Mexico: Nepantla... | reverse complement strand
TAATATTTATAATAAAGTGTAGTTTTTATTAATAAATTATGTAAAAATACGTGAAAATATATTAATTATATTTTTAGTTTCTAATGAATAATTTAAGTTAGAATAAAATTATTTTAAGTGATGAATTGTTTTTAGGGATTTTTTTGTATTAAATAAATTAAATATTTAGTATAAAATAAAATGAAAAATGTTTAATATAATCTTTTGGTGATGACCATGATCAACCCAGGTAATATTTTCAATTTTAATTAGATATAGTATATTATTTTCTTTAAAAAAAACTAAATCCAATAACATTTACTAAAATATGAAGTAGGTATCACCTGATCTACTCTAATAACTAATATATAAATGGAAGATTTTATTTAACTATATGTTTTTTTTACACTGATTTATAATATTTTATAAAATAATAAACAAACTTAAAACTTCTTTAAAATTTATTATGATTTGTTTCTTCATTTTAAATATTATATATATATATATATATTATATATATATAATATATTATATATATATATATTATAAACATTGTACAATAAATTTTTTAAAATACTAATACATTCAAATGAAGCATTGTGATACATTCAAATGAAACATTGTGATACATTCAAATGAAGGTAAATTTGGAAATAAGGGATGGTGACATGACTTTCCCTCTACATCTCTTCATTTTGAGGGGAGAGCCTTCACTTCCCTGCACATCCCTTGATCCAAACCATAGATATTCACTCACATCCTTCCTCTTGAACAGTACATCCATGGAAGCAAACAGGGAGTAAAAGACCGAAGAGCATACCCACCACCAAAGACATATCTTCACAACCTATAAAATCAAATTATAATAAAGTTTCTCTTATTTTTTTATTTTTAAATGGTATCCAGTTTAATTTTATTTCATAGAAAATTATTCAATTTTAAAATATTTATATAAAATTGATCTAAATATACTCACAACCCTAATTATTATATTGTTTACATGAAAGTATCGAGAAATATAAAATGGGCATTAGCGAAATTCAAATTTCAATTTTTTGTTTGTTAATTTTTTTAAGAAAAAATACGAGGTGGTTCTTTTTTTTTTGTTCAAAATTGAAACCTCGTTAGAGGAATCTGTGACGTTTTGCTTTTCAGCTTCAGCCATACTTTCTCTTCCTTTCATGTCCCTTCAGGTTCTCACTGTTCCCTTCGTTGCAACCAAAGCGGCAACTTTGATCCAAACCTCAGCTCCAGCCATACTAAATCTCTTCTTCCTTCTTATCCTCTACTCTTCCCAAGTCATTCTTCTTCCTAACACTTTTCGCCAATTTCCTCACTTTTTCTGTTTCATTTCTTCACCATTGGAGGTATAGGGTTCTGCTCCTTCTTTTTCTATTTGTGGGTTTGACCCTCTTTCTCTTATCCTTGCTTTTGTGTGTTGTTGATCTGAATCTGCTGTATTGTGTTCCACCTTAGCTGCATTTGGTTGGGCTTTTCTATTTTAAGATAAAAATTTATTGATTTTTATTATTTTTGTGTTGGGGTTTGCTGATCTTAATGCTATTATTCAGGAAAGACTTAAATTGACTCTTGGTTGGTGCTGTGTAGAATTAATTGCAATTTTTGTTAGTTTTGACTTCGAGTTCGAGTTATTGTCCTTTTTTGTAAATAGACTTCACGGTTCGGTTTTGGATTTTTCAATTACTCTACGAAACTTTCTCGCTACATAGCTGCGCACTCATATTTCCTTTTTGTAAAATGTATTTATGTTAGGGTATTAGTGTCTTTAGCTTTAAATTTTAAATTTATGGTTGGTGAATTTAATTTTGTTTGACATCTAGTTGAATCTTGCAGATTTTGATGCTTGAGTTCTGTGGTTGACATGGGGAAAGGAAGAAGTCCTGGCAAATGGTTCAAGAACTTACTCTTGGGGAAGAAATCGTCGTCAAAGTCTACTTCATCAAAGAAGAATGATATTCTTGTAAGGATGTCGTGGTTGACTTAAGTTTTGTGTTTATGATTTGTTATAATTTTATAAATGAAACTACGGAGGGAGAACGTCTAATTGTTGTTTCCTGTGATCTGTGTTTGTGAGTGCTTAAACTTTTGAAATACTTGTTTTGTAACTGTTTTCTATTTTGTGTGTTTAGAAACCATCATGTGATAAGGATGTGGTGGTGTCTTCTGAGGTACCTGTGTCTGATCCACCTGTTAATTCTCTGCTGATATCGCCGCCGCCGCCGATATCTGGAGCTAATGATACTAAAGTAGTGCTTTCAGAAAAGGAGGTAGTTAGTAGATCTTCACTTGATAAGAATGTTCTTTCAACTGGAGATGAAGAGGCTAAGGTGCAGGATGTGGCTAATTTTGGATCTCAAGAGGATACTGAGAAACTTCAGCTTACAGAAGCAGCTATAAAAGTTCAGGCCGCTTGTAGAAGCTATCTGGTGTTCACCCCCTTGCAATTATACATATAAATGCGTAGAAATATTTACAGATACAAATGCAACCACATTTATTTCACTTTTAATATTTGAGATTTTCAGTTATAGAGAAAAGGAAAATGTAGGTATTTCATTCATTTATAGTCATTGTCTTGTCTGTTCTGCATTTTGTGTTGGATTCTTATTTGAAATTATCGTGTCGTGATATATTTGATCAAAACTTGCCCTGCTCATTGATTCTTAATTTGTAAGCTATTGTGTGCAAGTTTCGTAAGCATTGATTCTATATTTGGGAAGTTTCTATATATATGTTACTGAATGTAAAATGTGACTCCTACATTTTCATTGAAGGCTTGTCAAACATTTCAAACTCTCAGAGGTGCCATACAACTACAATCTCTCATTCGTGGTCACTTGGTTAGAAGACAAGCTGTTTCTGCTTTATACTGTGTGAAGGGAATAGTTAAATTTCAAGCATTGGCTCGTGGTTGCAATGTTAGACGTTCTGATATTGGGCATGCAGTCCAGAAAATTTGTAAGGTAAAAGTGCTTTAACTAATTCATCAATTCGGTGATCTGTGCATTATTTTCCTTGCCATTCTGGTAGAAAAATTTCTCATTGATTTAGTATCCAAAGATTTTTTCTACCATACAGTTGGCATCTTCTAGGGACTTTAAGATTTTATTTCATGGGGTGAATGTCTTCAGTTACGTTTTTCCTGCTTTTCTATTCACTAATTCCTTCTTCAACATGTTTTTGTCAGGATACTCATTGTTCAAATTCTATTTCGGTAGTTTCATCCTCACAGAAAGAGAAGCTGTCTGAAAATGTATTTGTTTGCAAGGTAAAAATCGATATTTAATGCCCCATAGGGGATAAATAGGTTATTTTATTCTCGACAAATATCTGATATATTATTTATTTCAGTTAATTAAAACTACTAGATATTATTACCAGATAACAATGTTAGTGTCCATGAGATTTCTCCCGCTGTCTTTAAAAACATGACAATTTTGTCTCAACTTTTGGGCTCATAACTAACCTGTCTCTAGTTCTATGTGCTATGAGATTAAAGTTTTGAACTTGTTTTGGTTATAGTTATAGGTTCACGATCTTGTTCCATACCAAATTATTCTTCTATTCACTGTTTGCTTGTATTGAAGTTTATTCATCTTTCAATATTCAATATTTTTTTCCTCAAACTGCTTGCCTGTGCAATGCATTGTGGAGCATGACATTAATGTTCAATGCTAGTTCCAGTAATTATTAATGTTGAATGACTACACTAATGAGTTAGATTTGGTCACTGAACCTGTAATAAATCTCATGATTGTTGATTGGAAGTTGATTTAACAATTTTTTTGGTCAATTGCCATTTTTACTTTACTCACTAGTTACTGATTTTTGAATATGAATGCTATAACAAAGATTGTGAACAAATGGTGTACTTTTTTGCTGTTCCCTTTTAGTTCATATTGTTCTGAAACTATGTTATCTAATAATATTATTTTGGTTTGAATTAAATCTCATTACGTATGTTATCCATTTTAGCTTCTGGCTTCATCCCCATATGCAGTTCCTCTATCACTCTCCATTGATCAAGAAGAAACTAACTTGGCTTGGAAGTGGCTTGACTATTGGACACAGTCACACTTTTGGGCACCTCTTCCTGAATTGAAAAAGAAATTTGATTCAGTGTTTGATGAGAAAAATGGAAGTTCCCAGACAGTTCAAAGGGGACAAGTTAAAAGAACTACTCGAAAATCTTCTGCTGTGAAAGCTGACAATGGCTCAGTTTTAGTTGCTAACAGATCTAAACAGCGTCCAAAAAAGGATTCAAGCCATCCATTGCCAACAGCTCAGGAACACCCTAAAAAAGAAACTGCGAAATGTAGTCTTGAAAAAAAACACGCACATAATGTTTCAAATGGATCTGAGGTTGTTAATGAAAAAAGAAAACACAGCAGTAGAAAGATTTTAGATCATACTGTCACTGATGTTTTAGAGCAGGGCCCAAGTGCCTCTTCAGAGAAAATGGAAGATTTGGCAGTTGCAAAGTCAGAAAAGTCTGATCCTGAGAAGGGTCATGGACAGCCAGCAAAAGATGAGAATGATAATGAGCCACATCATGATCCTATTGCTGTTTCAAAGACTAGCGTGAAGAAGGATGAAAATGAAAAAAATCAAGGAGTTGGTGAGGATCGGAACGGTGGTGATGATAATTGTATCAGTAACAATTCCCAGAGAAGAGCTTCACTACCTGCGAACTTTAATGATCAAGATAATGAGTTATATACCACTCCTGTTACTCCAAGGCTGCCCAGTTATATGGCTCCTACCGAATCTGCAAAGGCTAAGCTCAGAGGACAAAGCTCTCCAAGATTTGCTACTGATTTGGTAGAAAAGAGCAATACAACCAGGCGACATTCACTTTCATCCTCACTCAATGGCCGGTCAGGTTCATTTTCCCCGAGAGATGAAAGGCTGATGGCTGTGAGTGGCAGAGGAGTGATAAGGTCTGATAGATCTCTGTCATCTTCAAGGGATGGAACTGGTAAGCATTTAAGACTGTTCTTTGTATTTTTTTATTAATTGATTGGGTGAAGCTCTTGGTTTATGTCTCCTTCCCACCGAAAATAAAAAAGAAATAGATTATGATAGACATTTTTGGAGTACATCAATACAATAGTGACATGGATAGATATAAGTATCCATCTTCATAAATGCATACTTAAATTATTTGCTTGTATGTATTTTGGTGAGCAAAAGTTTTGCTGATGTTATAAATGACTTACTATTACAAGAATATTGCTAGACTACTACTACTAAAGCTCACTAGCTTGTTTGAAAGTTATAATTTTTCTTTCTTTTTTACTAACAAAGGTCTTTCCAATGCAAGCTACATCTTGATTCTGGCAATTAGCAAAGAAGGAATTTTAGTACTCATAATCTCATAGGAATTAAGACAAACAAGCAATTTAAAAGATGAAAGGCACATCAAGAATCAATCTCGAGAAATTAATCTGGATCTTCAGGATCTCTAATCTTCCTCTTTCCCCTTGCCTACTCCTATTGTGCCTTTTTATATAACCTTTAAAGAAACCAAGGCAATTAAGTCTGCCAACTGTCAAGTATCAATGATGCCTTTATGTCATTTATCACCTTGTGGCAGAATTTCATAATTGAAAATTAGTGAGTAATGGATTCATATCAGCAAATGATATGTTGATATTTTCTATTATCTTTCAAGCACCACAAGAATTAGGTGAATAACATTTTTGCAGGGAAAGTTGTTCTTGATTTATTAAGACAGTTACAAGTGCAAAAAAAATAAAAAATCCTTGTAGAACGAATCAAATCTTAATAAAATCTCTCCTTGGAGATTCTTGCAATGAGAAAGATTGCTGCGGTACCCACTAAAAAGATCTAGAGTGAGACCTGAAATTTTAGGATACAGATTTGATTTGGTCAAATTTTGTCAGCCACCATGCATATAACTTTTCATTCTCCTAAAGACATGAACCAGCCTGCATGTATGTTTTAGATTTTTTTTCTCAACTTTCTATAAATACCAAAATTAGCTCAATGATAGCTTGTAAGGTTTATAGGTCTCAATCATAATTTTGGTAAAAACCTTAACATTTTGTGGAAAACCCAATAGGAATTAATTTAATAGGTATAAATAATTCCCTTAAAATATGTTTGTTATAAGTGCCCTCTGATTTGTTATTTAGGCCTTTTTTCTTGTCCCATAAATAATTCACTATGGATATTATCAATTTCAGAGAAGTTGATCCAACCACAGTGGAGAAGGTGATTCTACCTTATTTTCAAGGCAAGGATACTTGAAGGAGGTAAAAACTTGAATAGTTAAACATGGAGATTTACATTACAACATTGATTTGATTTTCATTTATATTTATGATCATGGATAAAGAAAGTGATATTGTGATCGGCGTAAGATATCAAATTTCTTCTAATAGGACAGGAATACTTTGGTGGGTATATATTACGGATTTAAGCTTATGTGCTTATTTTTATGTTGTCTATTGCTTAAAAATTGGTTCTAAGTTCAATTTTCAAGTTTAGAAGCTTTTTCTGATCAAATTTCGGAATTAAGTTATCTGCAGTAGGAAAATTCTGCAGTGACATTGCATCAAGCTTAAAAATGATTACGTGATTTTTCCAAAAACTAGCATAATTGTTTGAAAGCTTTTTACTTAAAAAATAATTCTCAAGAAAATGATCAAATAAAAGGGTTTTTACTTTTAGATTTGGCCACATCATTACACTTGTTATAGTGAGTATGACAGGGAAGTGAGTGGGCATCTGCCGAAAAATAAAATAGAAAGATTGACTAGAAACAATATTGATGTAATTATGATTTCTCTCAAAAAAGATTATATGATGAGACAAATTAAATATACTAGCAATAACTAGAAAATTAATGATTCATATTATTTTGATAATTTAAGATTTGTCCAACAGACATTTATTTTTATCACAATTCTCAACTGTTGGTTATGTAATTATGATTACAAGTGTATTTTATATTTTTAAAATTAAAATGCAATTTTTCGGAAGTTTCATTTTTTCTGGTCACAATTCTTGGTTACTTTCCAGTTATTTAAGAACAGGATTTTTTTGAATGTAAAAAATATTTGGGTAAATTTATTTCGAAATGAATGGGATGTATCCAGAAATTTTCTAGAGATGAGAACAATAAAAGTAATATTTTGATTCAACAAAAGAAAAAGAAAGAACTAATGTGACATGATTGAGTTGAATCCCTATGAGTCAAATAAGATAGTAATTTTTATCACTAACTTAAAAGGTACCTTTAAGTTTAAAATAAACCGAGCCAAACACACCCTTACACTCATAAAAATACGATTTTGAAGTATACGAGAAGCAATATTTTCTCATTTTAGTCAAAATTTAGATTATTTTTAGGTTTTTATTATTTTATAATGCTTAAAGAAACACATGAAAAATTATCAACAAGAGGTCAGTGTAGACCCTTTTGTGACAAACCCATGTCCAAAGTTTTCTCTGGAATGTTGTCTCTATTGAGGACAAAATAGAGGCTTCTTCTTCCTGCACCCCTACGTTTTTCTTCCTGCATCCCCTCAATTTTGTAAATCCCAAATTTGTTTCGAAGCAACTTGTTGATTTCCGGATTGCTGAATCCGGAAGTCTAATTTTTGTTACAGATTGATGGATCTGGAAGATTACCGGATTCATCAATCTGGAATATTTATGGATTTTTCGATCCGGAATGTAAAAAAATAAATGCGAATTTCATTCTGTAAAATTACCGAATTGCATTGTCCGGATTTTATGTGTATTTTGGAGTTTTAAAAAATAGTAGGGATATTATTGTCTTTGCATTACATTGTGGGGGTGCAGGAAGAAAAATGTAGGGGTGCAGGAAGAAACTGCCCAAAATAGAATGTTGTCTCTACTGAGAAGAAAATGGGTGCAAATGTGACTACCCAAAATACAAGCCCAGGATTTTTGGCCTTTCTTTTATTTTGCTCTTTTTAAAAAATATATTCGTAAGACTTTATAAATTTTTTTAGACAAATTCATAAATAAATAATCTTTAACGATTTTTCGTAAAAAGTGTACAGATTTTGTTTTTCACAAAACATACATTCTACTAGTATTAAACGCTACCAACTATTAAAAATATACTCATATCTACATATTTCTGCAAAATTCTTAGAAATAACATGCTAGTGATTTATTTAAACATTTTTCTTCGCTACTTCTTTATCTATTTAAATTTAAGCACATCAATAATGCAATTTAAAATTTATTTATTTTGAATACTATAAGTAATGTACTTAATGTTTTTTTGTCGGACAAAACGAAAATTTTGTATTATATATAATACATAATTACAAGATTGAAAATAAAAGCTAGAATATATGATTGTTCTTAATATTCTAACTCTTTTATATAAAAAAACTATAACACTTTTATTCTAATTCTTTTTTTTGATGATTTTTTTTATTTTGAGTGAAATCTACACAAGGGATTAACATCACTTCTAAGATACTAACACCAACTCAAAACTAGATAATTAGTTTATGAGACTTTTTCCTATATGTTAATCAACTCTCTCATTTTTACATGGTATATTATCCAACTCTGTCATTTCTATGTGGAATTTAGACTCACCTAAATTTTCTAAAAACTCCCTGTACTACTCCTTTACATTATTATTTTTCTACAAATGTATCATGACAAAATGCACCAATCTCAATATTAAAAACTAACTTTGTTATGTTTGTTGGTGAGCCATGCTCATGAATTTAACTAAGCTTTACCGAAAATGTCCTTTTATTATGGAAAATAATGTCATTTATTTCATTTCAATGTTAATGTATTGCAAAATTTTTTTATAATGTTATCTAATAATATATCGTCAAGTATAATAAGTGTATTGCTATTTATGACATAATTATTTTGTTAAAAGTCAAACAACTACGACAATTTACAACAATTGGTGGAGTTTTTTTGTGATTTTTTATGGACACCCAAGGAGGTGGGATATCGAAATAGTTAGCTAGGGAAATAAGGAAATATCAAAATATAAGGGGCTAATGTGATGCATGTGATAAGAAAGGAGAAATATAAAGAAAAGTGTTGAAGGTTTGTAAGGGATGCAATCCATAAGCTTCTTCCAATGCTTCCATTTTCCAAAAATGATTCACTATTTCCACAAGCACAAGTAAAGCTGCAATGAAAGCATGGCAAGTGAAAAAAAGAACAATAACAGTGCAAACTGAAATAGTATATAAGACATGCAGCTGATGAGAAACTACATTGCAAACTTTGAAAAAGATCATAATATATATATATAACCAATGAACACCTTTTCTGTTAAAAAGCATCAAATGGCTCCTAGAGTTCCCCCAAACACTTCAATAGGGCTAACTGCAAAGTCTCACTAAAAGTGAAACCTAAGGGTTGCTAAAGAAGTGGTCAGGGGAATTCAAGGGGACAACTGACCTTCCATTTTTGAATGCTATTATTATTCTTTGAAAGACAATGAACTGTTCACCAACAGTGTTCTTATTTATAGAGGTGTGAATTTGTTTCTTCACCTTCTATGTTTAGTCACAGTGGCCTTTTGGTTAGGGAAAGTCACTGATATAGAAAAAAAAATAGTATTATTCAGAATGAAAAAAAAAAAACATGTCTGAATATATGAACCTAGTCGGATTTTGTTATCAAGGGAGAAGTATATTTACTAATGGTTGGAATTTCTCTCTCATTCCTTTTTGACATTATTCAGTGATGATAGAAGATGCCCTAGGAATAATTTGGTCCATGTTTATGTTGCATTTGCCCTGGCTCATCAGTTGGAAAAGACTTTCTAGGGACCCTGGAAATTCTGATGCTAAGGGTTTATTCTTTTGTCCGAAGAGGAACTAAAATTGATATTTTTATTTATATAATAATTTATGATTGGATATCTTTAGACGTGCGTGATTTCAATTAAACTCGGAAAAGAAAATACAAAATATGTTTGAGTTGGCACTACGGACCTTATCTTCTCTATATCCTCCTAGACTACCTTTTAGTCTATGTTCATTTGTAATTATACTAGTGTTTTAACCAGTATAATGCACGTTAATTTCCAACCTGTTCTTATTTATTAAGTTTAAAAATAATGAGTTTAAAAATGATTATTTGTAATACTAGTTAAATTGAATTTGAATTAATTTATAGGAGATGAGAATGTGTTTTTAAATTTAATCAGCACGTATAATATGAATTACAAAGAAATAAAAATAGAATGCATATAAATATATAAATACAAAGCAAGTGTGAATATAAAAAAAATAAATACTAATAATTATTTGTGAATATAAAAAAATAAACATCAATAATCATCTATGAATAAATAAACTAAACATAATAAAAATAAGGTAAACAAAGCATAAACATGAAGTATAAACATAATTTTTTTAAGTCTTAACGGAGTGTGACAAAAATTCACGAGAGTTAGTAACAAAAAACTCTTATCTAAAAAAAACATTTTTCATGAAAGGAGTATAACTCGAATTTTGTTATTGGTTTCGTTGACCTGTGCTTTAAAAACAATCTTATCGTCTTCTTTGAACGTGTTTAACATACAAAAATTCTTCTATCCCAGTCTAATTTTTGTTGATTTATTTTCTCATTTTGTTTTAAGTTTTTGCACTTTTCAAAATTGAGATGGCCATGAAGGTTAAGAAATTTCAAATTCCAGTTGCGTATATAAGTCGCAAATGGAGAATACAAATCCTATAAGGTAATATTAACATAATTTAGATCACATACAATTTTTTTAAAAAAATCTTAAATAAAAAGAGTAAAGGAAATATCACCAGATGACTTGATTCATAGTTCAAAATGATGGTATGGACCATAAAAAACAAGTGCATTCCTCATGAGACGATCTAAGTATAATGCGACTGCAGATGACCCAAAGTGTTCTTTAAACAAGGTAATATGAAAATAACAGTTGCCCACGTATAAAAAAAAGAATATGATGGTTTCTTTTGAAACCATAATTTTTTTTGTAAGTCGGACCATCCATCGGTTATCCATGGTTTCAGAAAGTCCATATTATAAGTGACTGGATGTAAATTTCCTCAGTGGTCTTCTAAGAACCATTCGTGAGTAAGATCTCCTATAAACTAGATAGCAAATACACGATCCACATTTCTGTATTCCCAGTAAAGTTTTGTATATAGGTTGTCAAATATTAATTGTAAAAAGATAATGAATGATAAAACCAAAAATAAGATTACTTGATGTTAGAAACTCATGCACCTAAAGGAGCCCTTTGTGTCGCATTTGATGATTGTTTGTGGGCTCAAAATTTTCCCTTAATTGACAAAAAAAGAGAGTAGGAACACAAAGAGAAATGAGGAATAGAGAAAGACGTGTATAGATGGTAATTGATTATAGAAAGGTAATGGTTGTTTGAGGAGGAATGCGGTGTATTAGGTCAAGTGAGCACATGAGAGAGAAAAGACTTATATCTCATTATGTATCAGTCAAAAGTATATATTGCACAACGCGTAAGGGTATATATAAGAATACCCATGCAGTTACATAAGGTTCATTCTGTTATACACTTAACACCCCCCGTAAACTCATGGTTGAAGCAGGGACAACCTTGAGTTTATTTCGAACCCAAAGAAAATTGGCTCCTGACATAGGCTTGGTGAGCAGATCAACAACCTGGTAGCGGGCTGGGATGTGGAAAAGCTGAACCTGCTTAGTTTGGACGTTGTCCCTAACAAAGTGGAGGTCTAACCCAAAGTGTTTAGACTTAAAGTGCATTACAGGATTAACACTAAGGAGAACAACACCCAGATTGTCAGAATAAATTCTAGGAATGGATGTGGGTATGTGAAGTTCGTGAAAAAGCGACTGGAGCCAGAGGAGTTCAGCCAGGACAGTAGCGACGACACGATATTCAGCTTCAGTGCTGCTCCGGGAAACACATTTTTGCTTGTGCGTGGACCATGCGATAAGGTTGGAACCAAGATAAACACAAAACCCTGTGGTGGACTTGCGATCATCAAGGTCGGCAGCCCAGTCTGCATCAGCAAAGGCTAGGACATTCAGGGTGGAGGTACGGTGAAGAAGAAGACCATGGTGAACAGTGCCTGCAAGATAGCGTAGGATACGCTTAACAGCTTGCCAGTGATGATTTTGGGGAGCATGCATGAACTGAGCAACCTTGTTGACCGAGTAGGAGAGTTCAGGACGAGTGACAAGAAGATACTGAGGAGTGCCAACGACCGACCGATAGAGAGAGGGATCATGAAAAGCCATAGACGAGTTTTGTTGAAGACGAACAGTGGAGATCATTGGTGTGGGTTGCAGATTGGAGGAGACCATGGTGGTTTTATGAAGAAGCTCACGAATGTACTGTGACTGAGACAGATGCATGTCACCTGTGGAGGTACGTATAACTTGGATACCCAGAAAATGATGTAGATCACCAAGGTCTTTTAAGGCAAAGCAGGAATTGAGACTGGAAATGAGCGTAGTGATGATAGAGAGAGAGAGGACCCAGTAATCAGAATATCATCTACATAAATAAGAACAAGAAGTGTGTGTGAATGAGTAAAACGAACAAATAAGGAGGTATCACTCTTTGTAGGTGTGAAGCCAAGAGTATGTAATGTATGACTTAGCTTCAGAAACCAGGAGCGAGGGGCTTGTTTCAGCTCGTAGATGGCTCTGTGAAGCCGACATACAAGATGTGGATTTGCAGAAACGAAACCAGGGGGTTGTTACATGTAAACGCATTCACTTAGATCACCGTTAAGAAATGCATTGTTAACGTCAACTTGACGGACAGGCCAACTTGAAGTAACAGCATGGGCGAACACAAGACATATGGTAGTGTGACGAACCACAAGGCTAAAAGTCTCAGCATAGTCAAGTCCGTGCATTTGATGAAAACCTTTGGCCATGAGACGAGCTTTACATCGATGAAACAAGCCATCTACATTTAGCTTAGTTTTAAAAACCCACTTGCACCCAACCAGCGATGCATTGGGAGGGAGAGTGGTTAAGGTCCAAGTGTTGTTAGAAAGCAAAGCAGTGTATTCTTGCATAGCAGTGGACCAAAGCGGGGAAACAAGAGCAGTTTTAACAGAAGAAGGAATATGAGGAATGTCAGGGAGAGAGGAGAGATACACCTTTGGTTTGTGAGTACCAACCTTTGCTCGAGTAACCATCGGATGGACGTTGGCCGTAGTGGAGAAATAATAGTTTTGCCATTTGCAGTTAGGCAAATATAACCAGCATGGTGAAGACTATAACCAAGAAACAAACAACACTGAGAACGAAAGGCAAATTTACGTGTGTTATAGGGGCGAAGGTTAGGGTAACAAGCGCAACCAAAAACCTTAAAGTGAGCGTAATTAGGTGTGGTGTGAAAAAGTTTATGATGAGGCGTGTCACCTTGTATAATAGGAGAGGGAAGAACATTAATGATATGAACAAAAGAAATAAAAGCCTCAACCCAAAATTTTAAAGGAAGGTTAGCATGGACAAGCAACGCTAAACCCATATCCACAATATGACGGTGCTTTCTTTCCACATAATCATTTTGTTGGTGCGTGTAAGGGCATGTTAGACGGTGATGTATACCATGCTGTTGAAGAAAAGGAGTTAAGGCAAGAAATTCACGTGCATTATCAGTTTGCAAATTACAAATTTTATGGCCAGTTTGGTTTTCAACCAGAACTTTAAACTTTTTGAAAGCATTCGAAACCTGAGACTTGGTATGCAGAACATAAATCCATGTAAATTTGGTAAAAGCATCAAGAAAAGACACATAATATCTTGCTCCATTAGAGGCAGGCATAGAAGCTGGTCCCCAAATATCAGTATACACAAGCTGTAAGGGAGCAGTATAGGCAGTTAAAGTAGTGGGATATGGAAACTAATGACACTTAGCACGCGCACAGGCAGCACAAAAATGAAGATAAGGTTTTACAGAGATATTACAAGACGAAAGAATTTTCTGTAAGGATTTTAAATGGCAATGACCAAAACGTTGAAGCCAAAGATTGATAGTGGCACTGTTTCCAGTAAAAGAAAGAGAATTAGCAGAGTAGTGTGATGAAGCCTTCAAGCCAGGAAAAGTGTACAACCCATCTTTAAGAGTTCCTTGAAGAAGGACTTGCTTCGTATCCTGATGCACAACATAACATGAGTGAGGGTAAAATATAAAGAAAACATTGTTATCACGAGAGAATTTTGAGACACTGAGAAGGTTTTTTGTGATGTCAGGCACGAGCAAAAGATCGTTCAAACGAAGGGACGTACTGTGAGTAGCAGAGGATAGAGAAGCATAACCAATATGAGAGATGCACAAACCTTTTCCATTACCCATCTTAACCGTTTCGGAACCTGCGTAGTGTTGTTTATCGGAATAAACAGAAGAGGAGTTGGTGATGTGATGAGTAGCGCCACTATCCGGATACCACAGAGGATCATCCATGGAGGAAGGTGCACCTAGTATGGACGCATCGCTAGGAACACAATCCTGAGAAGAAAAAGAGGAAAAATTGGCATTCATATTGTTAAACGGGGAAGGATTATACCGTTGCCAACACACATCCGCAGAGTGACCTTGCTTTTTGCAGATTTGACAAACAGGGCGAAGCGATACCCAAGAGTCAGTATGCGAGGGTCTGTAGTTGGAAGGACGTCCTTGATTCAAAGAAGCATGCATGAAGCCACGACCACCACGAGATCCACCAGGCTTGCGTTAAGATTTGCCATTGGTGGAACGCGTAGGAGTCCACGTAGCAACATCAGCAGTGGGAGGAACAGTGAGATGATCAATCTGAAGATGTTTAGCGAAACGCTCTTCTTGGGCTAATAAGAGGGCTTCGATTTCATTGATAGTGTACGCCTTTTTTCGGGACATTATGGATGCAACAAAAGGATCAAAATCAGCAGAAAGACCATCTAAAATTGTTTCAACATGATCTTCAACAGAAACAGGGGCTCCTATGGCAGCAAGAAGATCAACGGTCTT
>Ga0123342_1007122_pt1 | contig 14999 bp, 8 predicted proteins | sample Turbeawhitnodule_FD_89960 | JGI IMG/M metagenome (GOLD analysis project Ga0123342, IMG submission 89960) | Root nodule microbial communities of legume samples collected from Mexico - Turtle bean Mexico white nodule | ecosystem: Host-associated > Plants > Roots > Nodule | place: Mexico: Nepantla... | reverse complement strand
TGGATAAAAAATTTCAGAATTCAAAAATATGTTCCGAAAATTGAAATCCAAAATATTTCAAATAAAAGTTTCAAAAATAATTTTTTCATTTTTGTGTAAGGTTATTTTCGTCATTTAAGAGGGGTATTTTTGTCATTTTCTAGAACTGATTGGGTGCATGCTGAAATTGATATGGTGTAGGGAGAAATTGCCTCTAGTGATATTATTGAAAGAAGGGTGTAAAATAGCATAACTTCTGGGCCAGAGGAATGTGCCCAGGCCTTTTAGCCAATTTGGTGCGGATAGAATCGTAAGGTTAGCATATAGAAAAACTGATGGATCAGCCTAATGGGCCCGACATTTTTGAGATCTGAGGGTATGGAAAAATGAAAACAAGGGTTCCAAAAGTAAAATATAAAATAAAGTAATAATAAAAAATAGAGACCCTAAACTTGCTTACTCAAAAACGACATATCCATTAGTCAAAACTCAAAAAATTTAGGCAGTGGCTTGAACTAAATACCGAATTAATATAGTAGTAAAACTAACAAAATTCAACATATTAAAAAATAACGAGATATAAATTAAAAAATAGAAAATAAAGAAAAAATATTTATTATTTAGTTTGAATTATCTAAATACTTATTATAATATTATAAATGAAATGAAATGAAAATAATTTATTTTTTAAAAAATTAAGTATTTTGTATAACATTTATAAATTTAATTACATTTTTTCTTTATCTCAATTATTATTTGTTAACATTTTTCAATTCTTTTTAAATTGTTTAAGATAATTTTTTTAAATAATTTAAAAACAAACACATAATCAATTTAATTTAACTAACCTATACCAAAATTATTAAAATAAGAAAATAATTATAATATTATAAAAATTAAAACAAAATACAATAAATAAGTAAAAATTATAATATTTATTACCATGTTATACATTAAATAAATATAAAATCAATAAACTCTAACTACGTGTGGGCTATAGCCCACGATTTGCGGGCAAATGCTTCCTACACCCAATCATTTTTAACCTGCACCCAACATATTTTTTAATTTCCAAAAATGCCCTTTATTTCAGAAATAAAAATCCAGAATTGAAAATAATATATTCTGGAAAAATAAATCTGGAAGTGGTTATTGAGTTTCGGAAATAAAAATCTGGAAACAAAATTAAAATTCTATTTCGGATAAAAAAAATCCAGAATTGAAAATAATACATTCCAGAAAAAAAAAATATGAAAAAAAGATTATTGTGTTTCAGAAATGAAAATCTGGAAAAAAAAAAATAAAAAACCCATTCCGGATAAAAAATCCATAATATAAAATTTCGTTCTGGAAAAAGAAATCTGGAACACATTTCGTAAATTTTTTTAAAGACAGTTTCGTCTTTTCCGCTAGAATCAGATGCAGTGATATTGTGCAGGAAGCAATTGCCTGATTTGTGTCGGCTTTGCGTCGATCGTAGCCCACGCAAACTAAAATAACTTTTTTTTTATTTAAATCTATACATGTGTCTATTATGCGTTGGATTAAAAAAAAACTTACTTTGCGTCGGTTTTGCGTGAGTTTCACCTAAAAAAAACTTACTTTCTTGCGGTGGACATAATAAAATCAAATAAAAAAAATAACAATGAAAAAGAAAAAAAAAAAACAAAATTGGTGATGAATCACGTATTGTTATTGGTTATGTAGAGACTACTTCTGCAACTATCACTGCCAAACAAAATTCATCTGCCTCTATGAAAAATAACACAATTAACTAATACTCTTCTATAAAAAAAATACAATCAATATAAAAAACACATTTTTGTTATTTAATTCTCATAAAAAAATACCTAAACATTTATTTAATTTGATTCTTATAAGAATAGTGGAAAATATTACTTTTCTAAACCACATTATTATTAAAAAAACCTTAAAAATAGCTTTATAACAAATGAAATACATTCTTATAGTAAACATTTGTGATATATTTATATATGTAAATTAAAATTAACAATAATTTAAGATAAAGATGATTAGCAAAGATTAATTTAAGAAAAAAGAGATAATAAAAGAACTTAAATAAAATGAATATTGAGATTTGAATGGTTGACGTTTAAATGCTTGTATTGATATATTTCTTGTCTAGACTGGTTAAACGTGGTTTGCAATTTGCCCCACGCTGGATCACCCTCCATTTTGCTTTTACGTGCATAATATCATTTTTTTTTTTATATTTGATATTATTTAATAAGAAAAAGCACTTGAGGTACCGAAACAAAAACCAAAAATTGTTGTTGATGCTTCTCACATGTATTTGATTGATTGTGATTAATAAAGAAACACACCCAACAGTACAAAAACTTAAAAGTGTTATTGATGTCTTCTCACATGGATTAAAAGAGATGAAAAAAAACCCTAGAATTAAATTTGGTTTATTGTATAAAAAGATTCAATGTGTTATAAACTTAAATTTTAATAATTAATCTTACAATATTTTTTATAAGTAATATTATATTTTTATTTTAATATTTTTGTTACTATAAAATAAGAAATTTGTTGATACAATAATTTTTTTTTGTAAATATACTTCTCCCTTTTAGTGCCCCAAAAATGTATGATAAAATTCCTTGTAACTCTACAATCGATAAGGAATCCACAATCTAACCTAAAGTGATCATTAACAAATTCTATAAAAGACATTTCATTTTTTAATTTATATAATTTAAATCATAAATAAAAAGGAAAAAAAGTTATGAAGTATATAATTATAGTTACCATAAATTCTTTGACATTTTCTAGGATTTTTTGTTTTGTTAACTTGGATCAGATATGAAATAGTTTCATTTATATCTAATTCTTTGACATACATATTTAGTAACATAAAATGTCAATTCTTTATTTTATTGTCTGTATCTTTATCATTTATAAAACTAAATATTACTAACTTTTTAACTAACATTTTTAACAAATGCTACACAATTTATTTATTTTTTATTTACCGAAAATTTGTGAAAATATGTTATATATAATTATAAGTTTTAATTATTTTTTAAATACTAACCAGTAATAAATCATTTTTCAATTTAAAATATTTCTTAAACATGTTCACAAAAGTTCAATTATTATATTATATAAGAAACTCATATATTTTTCTTTAAAACCATATCATATAAATATAAATATTTTCTAATTAAAATAATAAAGTTTACATATAAATGGGATAAATTAGAAGGGAGAAGATGGAAGGGGTTGAGAAGAGAGGAAATGGGAAAAAGATAGAAAGAGCTTGTTGTGGTGCAAAAATAGGAACTTGGTGGCCAACACCTCTAATGGTGGCAAAAGTAAGACAACCTTCATACTCCTCCACCCACACTCCTATTTGTCTTCCTTCAAACCAAGCTTCACTCTTTCATTACATTCAATTTTAGCTCTTGTAAGCCGTATCTTGTTGATAACAGTGGAACTTTGTCATTAGTGTCTTCACTGCAAGCACAAATATTATAATTAAAATACATTCAAAATAAAATTTTCTCAAACTTTTTCAAGGACTATACTTTAATTATGTAAGTAAATATACCTATACATCCAAATGCGTAAACCGGCACCTAGAGATTCTGAAACTGGCAAAACTGTGCTTCTTGGATCATTCCATTTTTTAATTACAGTGCTTCATCACAAAAATATTATTATTGGATTAGTTAATTTAATTAGTTAAATAGCAGTGAAATATATATATATATATATATATATATATATATGAGAATAAGTACATGCAAAAAGGGTGTAAGGATAAGTCTCGCTACTGATATTGGCATGAATAGCCCTCTGCACATCCTTATTATTGAAATACTTTTCCACGTAGATAACTCCACATGGATCGTATCCCGATAATGGCAGCTTACTCCAAAGTTCCTAAAATACAGAACACAAAATAATTTACTTTTTTATATTATTTCCTCTCAACATAGTGGTATTATTAAAAATGAAGAGTTTAGTTCATTATACTTACATGGGATGAGAAAACATGTTCAACAACATGTGTTTCTTGAGATTGATTTTTCAGTGTCGTTAAGACACAATGGAGCATAGATATTGAATATATCAATATTAGAGTAGGCTTTTAAAAACTTTGCCACATTTCAACTACAATCTCTTGTTTGTTTTTTTCTCCTAAAATCACAATTCTCCCTTATTCCATCATATATTTGCTCTGAAATGATGTCATGACCCAAAACATAATCAAATATGTCCTTTATATCTATGTCATCATTAATCACATCATTTCCTATCTGAAAATTAATTGTTAATCATTATTACTATCGTGTCAAAATTAATGCCAAAAAATATTCTATATTTTTAGTTTATCTAATCAGTTTAAACCTTAGAAAAGTTATGATATAACAAAAAGATGAATGAAAATGTTACCATAATTTCCTTAAGATTTATGTAAGGGCTCTTTTATTTTTTTGGTTTATAATATTTCAGCCAGTTGTGTAACATAGTGTCCTGTCATTTCAAACACATAAAAAAATCATCACAACATGTAATATTACCCTATAATAATTAAATAATGTTAAAGTATACCATGTCACGCTCAAACTTAAATTCTTAAAAGAGAGATTCTTATAATGTTTAATTATGGTTAAATACTATTTATAATTGCAAACTTATTATCTTAATAAAATTAAATATAAATATTAAAAGGGTACCTCCATAACTTTCTCCTATAATATAAAAATCATTCGATTGGTAGCTTGGAAACATTTTAAACCAACCAACCAAAAAATCATAGTTATCAATAGTAACAACTTGATCACTAAGTTCCCTTAAGTCTTTGAGATTATTGATGTAAGAATAACCCACACCAATAGGTGATTCCAAGAATATGATATTTGCAACTGCAAAATTGAAACAACATAACCCAAATTATATACAAGTAATTAAACAAATAATATTTAAAATTAACAATGAAATAATAAAATTATATACCTTGATTCCAAGAGAAATTGTTAAATTTAAGACCCTGGTGGTCATCTACAAGAAATGGACCAAATAAACAGAAGAACAACCAGGTCCTACCAAATAAACAATATACAAATATATAAACAAATTAATTTATCACTTGTTATTAATCCATCTTCTTTAGTTGCTTGCTTACCAAATTCTACCATACAATAAAATAGAAGCTATAGTTTTACTCTTTAAGAATGAAGTACAAAAGAGGCATGTCAAGTTCTTGGAATCTTTTTATTTTTTGACCCGCGTGAGAAGACAAAGTAATACTTTTTTCAGACTATGTTTATGGCTACACTTCTATGAGACAGAGGACACTAATATAGTACACCAAAGGTTTTCCATTCAAATATATTGAGTTGTGATAAAAAAAATATGTCAAGAAAACAATTAATGTTAGTTAGAATAAAAAAAAGCATGCTGAGGAGTTAGCCAATAAGTCACATGTTGACAATAAAGATAGGTTAAAGTGGTGGAATACAAAAGAAAAACATATGAAAAAGAATGTTATTTTTTTCTTATCTCCTTTATTTTTTATAGTAGTATGGTCATCTCTAATCAATAAGAGTTCAAAAAATTGTTACTTTTAATTATTATTTTTTAACAAACACTGTTGTTGATTTTAAACTTATAATTTTTTAAAAAAATTTCCTTATAGTTTAACTATCTTTTGAAATCTATTTTGCTAAATATATGCATTTTTAAGCTAAACCTAGCAGGAACATAGTAGAAGTTATAGCAGTGCATGTTTTTTCTTCCGGAAATTCTAAATGGACATGTCAGAGTTGCCAAGCAAAGATTTAATTTTAACATTTAAGCATTACAAACTTATATTATATTAATGAGAGAAGCACTACAAAATATCGTATCATAATTTAAATAATATTTTTAATTTTTTTTATCTTTCACCATGGATTCACAAACCACTAGTCTTTTTCACATTTTTGTCCCTTCTTAATTTTTATTTCTCACGGTTCCAAGAGCAAAAACATAAGCAAAATAAGGTCTAAATAGAATTATGAAATTAAAATTCTCATCTCAAACATTAAGGGGTATGAGAATGCGGTTATGAATAAAAACAGTGATGAGATAAAAAGAGTGTGAGAATTAGAGTGAACTTAAGTATAAAAATTATATTGAAAATGAATTAAAATGACAAAAAGGGAAGTGAGTAACACTATGATCCATGCATACCTCCATTGAGCCACAGTATGAGAGGTTTATTCCATGAAGCATATTGAGATTAAAAAAACCAGTAAAATAATGATTTCTCCTCCTCTAATCCTAATTTAATATATCCAGAGTAGTGTGTAAAACTAACTGGCGGTTGTCCTGGTAAATTTTTCACTCTATCATTTTCAGATTGTCGGATGAAATATTCGGTTCCAGCAACTCCCACAATAATGCTCAGGAGGAATAGAAAAAAAAGGTTAGTCATTGGAAGGAAGAAATTTTGTTTGGAGATGGGATGAAGATTATGTTGAATTAGGATTCCTTAATCATATAATGAAACGTGAATAATGATTAAATAATATCTGGTAGACCCGTGATCGTATGGCTGAGGGACGAAGACATGATCTTGATCGGGTTCCCCTTTAGGGTGTATCGCTTAAAATGAAATTATGTGAGTAGAGAGACAAAGAGATGAAAGGCTCGAAAATCCCTTTAGGGAATGAGTTTCGGCCGTGTGATGTTAGAATATGAGGGTGTCTCTTTAGTTGTCTGGTAATCTCTATTTATAATACACATAAGGGGAAACCCTAATTATTTATGGTAAGATTAATTACGTCCATTAAGTAATTACCAATAATATAATAGGATAAATATGGTAATTGATCAATTAATAAGATAAATAATCGTGAGGTGCCACATAATATTCTTACAAATTATATATATTGATTGATGAAGGAAAGAAGGACCCATATAATAATAATTGAAATAATTAGATAATAGGGATGTTTATAGGCTTTGTTGTTTTCCAAGTAGGCCTAATGGTTGTCTGTTTAAATTTGGAAGCTTAGTAAGAGAAATGAGGGCCATGTGTAATGGTTGTTCTTGTCTAGATTCTTCTTCATCAATTTTAAAATTTTTGTTTCTCAATAACATTTTTTTCTATAATTGTCTTTTTATTCTCCATTAATTTTATTCGTATTTTGTTATAGTTCTCCCAAAAATTACATATATTTTTGTTAGGTAAATGTGTTTTTAGTTAGGTAAATATTTTGTTGAGTTAGATAAATATTTTGTCTTTTTTTCAAGTGTTAACAGATATTCTCTTTTTTCTGAAGGCTGATTCTCCCTGCACCCGATCATTTGTGATTGGCACCCAATTGTAAACAGGAAAAGACTAAACTGCCCTTAATTAACATTTGGTTAGTGAGAGATCTGCACCCAACCCAATGTTTTTCTCTTCTTCATTTCTGCAGTGAACCTTACGACGCAGCACTCATCTTCGTCCGTCACAGCCACCGTTGCAGGCAGCACCGTCGAGGGAGCACCACCGTCGCAGGCAGAGCAGGACCTCTGAAGCAGCGAAACCCAGGAGCGAACGTCGGTGAAAGAAGCATCGCCGGAGAAGACAAGGTAAGTGTTGCAGATCAATTTATTCGGAATTCATGTATGTCTGCAGATATATTCATCCAGAACTCATGTGTGCCTACCAGATATATTTATCCGGAATTCAACTTTGTATACTGGATATATTTATCTGGAATTGATGGTTTGAACTACGGATATTTTTATCCAAAATACATTGTTTGACCTGCGAATGGTTTTGTCCGAAAGTTGGGACAAATGGAAACCTACGAATGGTTTTGTCCGTAGTGAATACAATAGTTCCGGATGCCCTACATCCGTAATACAAAGTCCAGACTTTCAGACGACGATATCTGGGACCGCATCAGTTTGAACGAAAACAAAGGGGTTGTATAAAGTTTGGAGTGATCTGAAGAATATAGAAGCATAAGGAACTGGCCAATAGTGCCAATGCAATGTATAGTTTTAAGGAACACGAGGGGATAATGTTTTTGGATTTTGGACTGTGTAGGCTACCAAAGGGGTTGCATAATGTCCGACCACAACCACACTAAAAACACTTCTTCTGCAATGAAGTTAGTCTGCACCTCACCATTCAATGTTTTCAAAAGTGAAGAAGACAAAGGCATAGTAGGATTTTTAAAAAAATGTCGGGTGCCGACCATAATTGATCGGGTGCAGGAAGCAATTGCCTTTTCTAAAATGCACCAGATAAAGTTTATAGAGATTTATAACCACACTACCAACCGTTAAAAGCATGTGCGTCTCCGCCTAGCCCAAAAGTTTTGTTATTCGTCACCCACTTTATAACATCTCCACAACCTATTCAAGTCCTGAGCTAGTTAGGCTGGCCAGAATATTGAATTTTCTACTTGCCACTCCCCATTTTATTTATACACCACCGACTTTCATTTTCTTTAACAATTGTGTGACCTTTCTATTGATCCATTGTTTTTGCTATTTGGCACCCGTTTCGACATTATGCCTAAATAAATTTTAAACATTTGTATGATGGAACGACGTCATCTCATTTAATATAAATAATAAAATAAAAATAATAATAAATATGAGAGTTCTTCACACAAAAAAACATCTTTAATAAAGAAATCTAGAACTCATCTTTTAATTTTAGCAAGTGAGTAAAAAACAAAAAATTAGTAAAGTAATTATCTCATTTTTTGTTTTGCTTTGACCGTAAGCATTCTTTTTTGAATTTTTAAAATTGACTTTATTCTCAAATTAAAATTATATGATCGATTATGAATGTGGTATAATTGCTTGATTTTTTTGCCTATTATTGCCTTGGATAAAATAATTATGTTACTTTCTAACATAACATAATTATAATAATAATAAGATATTAATAAATTTAATTTAATAACAAAATTAAAATAATAATAATAATAATAAAGTTATATAATAATAAATTAAAATTATACAACAATAAATAAATAAAATTAGAAATAATAATAATATTAAAATTATTAAGAGCTTTTTTTTAGTGATTGGTGATGATTGTTTATTTAGTTTAATGTCATTTAGTTAATATGTAGTTATGTTAGTTCTTTTTATTTATTTATTTTTATGTCATTTAATTAATATGTAGTTATGTTAGTTAATAAACCGTTGTATGGTTAATAAATTGTTTCATGTTCCACGTTTAATTGTCACTTTTCACGTTTCACAAACTATTTCATATTTAAAATTTAAAATTGATAACTGTTTTTACAAAATGACTGTATATTAATTTTAAAAAATAATTTTTAATTAATTATAAGAATAATTAATTATTTAATAAATATTTAAAAAATAAAAAATAACTGAAATATGTAAAAATAAAAAATAAAAAATAAAAAATCGCACATCTTTCAATTGAAAACAGTCTTTCCATATATACCAAATATTTAAAAAAATAGAAAATAACACAATATTCATAATAATAAAATAAAATATTAATATAAAAAAATTAAAAACAGTAAAAAAATTACCTAACATTAAAGAGACATGTTTTATCGAATTTTTTTGAATGAACAAAATTTTCTTCTCATTCATTCAGTGACACTCATTTTTTGGATCATATTCTTCTCTCTTAATTCGTCACGGTTGTCGAAATTAGACAAAGTAGCAATATTATCGAAACAGAATTATTATATTTCTTTGTTTTTATTTTCATCTCTAGTCATTTTCATATAAGGTCACTACTAAGTGGTATAGGGAAATGATAAAGTTCTAATTAAAGGTCATGAGTTCAAATTAAAAGTAGAACAATTTTTTTTAATTTTTTATGACAAATTAAAAAATAATAACAAATTTTTATACTTGTCACTTTTAATTACATTATTACAAAATAAAAATAATATTAACTTATAAAAAATCACAAATTTAAATCTAAAATAACATAAATTTAATATCTTTTACCACTACTATAAATATATATACGTACTTATAAGTTTTTTTTATTAAATATATATAAAAATTATAACATATTTTAACAAACTAATAATTAATAATTTTTCATAGATAATAAATAACTGTTAAGTTATAAATAATTAACAAATTTTTATATTAATTATATTCTTATTATAAAAAAGTAATTTTATTATATTTTTTTTAGTAATTATTTATGATATATCTTCTTAATTTTTAAATATAATTATTATGATATTTTTTTAGTTTTATCACTATTATAAATAATATTTATGATAAGTAAAAATAACAATCACAAATATTAAGTGATAATTTCATGTTTATTATTGAATTTTTATCACAAAAACTTATATTTATTGTATTGATAATATAAAAAATGAAATATTACTCATACCAAATACAAAAATTTCCATAAAAAATATTTACTAAGACAACTTCATTACTTAATATATTTTATATTTTTAAATTGTATAGTTGTATTACAAAATTTCAAAACCTCCTTATATTATTATCATTAACGCATATTTTTCTTTTTTACATCTCTTCTTCTAAATGAGATTTAAAGATTTTAATTATTATAATTAACAACTTTGAAATATTTTAACTTTTCATAAAAAATATGAACCTGTAGGGTCTATAACAACTTTATCAAAGTTCCACCATAATGAGTATTAATTGTAATTTCCCAAAATTTGAAGTATTTGGTTAAACAATTGCTATCAAACAATTGCTGAGAATCTGAAATTTAACTTGTGCAAGTATAATAATGAACCCAATCAAGTAATGAAGGTACATATAATTAGATTAAGATATATTTACAAATTAAGAAAAATTTGTGTAAATATATAATTAAAAAATATTTAAATGTGGTATTTATATATGTTTTATTAGTCTTATTTTTTTCACTTAAAAATCATTATATTGAATTTTATAAAATTATTATAAACAAAGAATATATTAACTATATAATTAAAAAAAACTAATTTAGTATGCTTTATTTTAAGTAATTATTAACTCTGTAATAACTAATTTATATAATATTATAATTATGTTATTAATATATTGAACCGGATAAGTTTAATAACTAAACTATTTTTATTTAAATGATAATGCAGTATGGAAATCGCTGAAGAGAAAACACAAACGTGTAAGTGTGTTTGGATTCGGGAGAAAATTTGTAGTGATTTGAGAGGAGAGTGTAAAGAATGAGAGATTGTTTGGATTAAGGTATGTTAGAGTGGATTTGTGAAGAAAATTTATTGAATTTTGTGAATGATATGATAGTTATAAGAGAATTTTTAATATTTTAAAATGTGTAAAGTGTAAATTTACAAATTTACCCATATCCTTAGAAATATTTAAATAATAAAATATGAATTTTTTTTTTATAAATTTAAATAATTTTTTGGTAATATATTAGAACTAATTTAGAAAAAATACAAAATAATGTAAATTTGATAAAAAAAATATTTACATATTTATAATTATACATATTTAATAATAAATTATTTTTATATTAAATAGCATTATTATCTTTATCTTTATTTTTTTTATAATTAATATAATTATTATATAATTTATTTCTTTATTATTAAAAATATATTTATTGTTATTTATTTATATTTATAATTTATTATATATATATAATATGATTAATTATGTTATTTCATAATTATTATTTTTTATAATTTTGATTATATTTTTATATTTAAATTTTAATTATTCTATTTTAAATAAAAATAAAAATATTTTGAGTTTTAAATAAAAAGAATAACAAGTAAATTACAGATAATTAATTACATTTTTATATTCTTGAAGAGGAAAAACATTGACTTGCTTAAGGATGAGGTGATTCAATATTAAGGGTATATTGACCTAACTTTTCAAAATCATAAACCTTTGTAAAAGTTCTAAAAGTTCTACAAGTTCTACAAGTTCTACGTACTAGTTGTGCCAAAATTTGAATTATTTGGTCAAAGTATTGTTGTCAAACTATTGTTGTAAAAAACAATTAGAATGTGCAATTTGTTTGATTTAATTTGTGCTATAATAATGAACCCAAACCAATACAAGTAATGAATGTACATATAATTAGATTAAGATATATGTACAAATTAAGAAAAATTTGTGTAAATATATAATTAAAAAATATTTAAATGTGAGTATTCTTCCTATTATAGAGATATTTTTATATATGTTTTATTAGCCTTATTTTTTTCACTTAACAATATCATTATATTGAATTTTATAAAATTATTATAAATAAAGAATATATTAACTATATAATTAAAAAAAACTAAGTTATTATGCTTTATTTTAAGTAATTATTAACTCTATAATAACTAATTTATATAATATTATAATTATGTTATGAATATATTGAACCTTATTAAAGTTGTGACCTTGTGGGATATTTACCTACAAAGCCCTAACCAATTAGTATAAAAGTATAGTAGGATTAGGGTTCACTAACAAAAAACAAAGAAAGAGTCAAGAAGCAATTCTTTTCTGCTCTTGTGGTTGTACTATCTCCGTTGCGTCCTACCTCTCCTCAGAGGGCTAAATCACTTACATATTCTAAAGCACATTAATACTTCAATTGATGGTCATCATGTGGAGGTCTCTGCTATATTGTGACTATACCATCTCGTCGCCTTATACCTCCCATTGGAAGGCTAAATCTTTTAGGGATGTTAAAGCACTAGTGTTGGTCCTGCAAAATCACTTTTCTTCTCTTGATGATTTTGAAACTACAAATGTTGTTTCAAAATTTTGGGCTAATCCTAATGAGATGGAGGAGGATGCCAATAATACTGGGGAGGAAATAGTTTGCACTAAAAGAAAATCAGGAAGACCACCAAGGGGACTGGTAAATAAGTTACATTTTAAAATAAGTTATAATTTTAAATAAGTTATAGTTTTAAATAAGTAAATTTTATATAGCATAGACTCTAACACAAACATGGAGATACATATAATCTCTAAAATGTAGGACACGAATACACAAATCTATATATTATATAATTATGAATTATATAAATTCACAATAAAGATTTATGTGCATAAATATATTTTAATTTTTTTACAAGGATTTTTTGTTTATTTTTATAATCATATTAAAAATTTATACACTAAATTTGAGCTTTTAAAAAATTAATGTATTTTTTTATAATTGTGTTAGAACCATGTGGAATTGTCAGAAATCTAACAAATATTTTTTGAATTGGAAACTTCACCAACATGAACATACCATTTTAAAGACGTGTTCAATCATTTTATCTTTATCACTTGATACACAAATTTTGTTAAAATTAATTAGTGGAAATTTTCTGTAGTTAATAACCATGAGTATACTAATTATGCACTATGATTTATCTAATTTCCACAATATGAACTCACACATAAAAATAATATATCTTTTTTATCTTATCAAAATAATTTTTTTTATTTTTTAATTTAAAATATTATTATATGACACTACAAGAAAATCATGAAATAGAAATCAATTTGTAAAAACCAAAATAATTAGTTGCAATAGTAACTAAATTAGAGACCATTTTAGAAACTTAAAAGAAATTTGGTTTCTAAATTTAGTTTCTATGATTGTTAAATAGTTTCTAAATTGATATCTAATTAGCAACCAAGGTTTTTGCTACCAAATTTAGAAACTAAATAATTGGTAGTTAAAACCTTAGTTGCTAATTAGATACTAATTTAGAAACTATTTAACAATAATAGAAACTAATTTAGAAACCAATTTTTTTTTTAGTTTCTAAAATGGTCTTTATTTTAGTTCTTATTGTAACTAATTATTTTGGTCTCTAAAAATTGGTTTATATTTCATGATTTTCTTGTAGTGTGATTATATTATTATAATGGTTTTGTGTATATTAGCTTTTGGCGTTAAAGAAATCTTTTTCTATGAAAAAAAGAAAAGGTTTCAAACACTCTCAAAATGAAAGAAATAAAGGAAAAGCTTTTCGTCGTTTCTAGCACAAATTGATGACCACAGTTTGAATAGTCTTCAAAGTTTCACAACATAATATCTATATTGTTTTAAACCTCAATCTCTTCGGTAGTTTTTTTGTCCTTAGCATGGATTTGTAGTTTTCATTGCGGGGTGATTTTGAGACTTCATCCATGATTTGCTTGTTTTCTGTCTGTCTCATTATTATGTGCTTGAACATCATCATGCAATTTTGTGTGTGTATGTTTTCATATCCTGCCTTCTTATAAGTTTCACTTATAATTTATCTCTTGTATTCAACATTCTCTCATGATAGTTCTTTGGAAGCATCGCACATATAAATGTTAAAGGTACTTCTCTCTGTTCTAATTCCTTTAAGATTTAATGAAATTTTTCATCTTTTACATTTATACTAGGCACTCATTATCGTGATTGACATAAAACCGTCCTTTCTGATTTTACCAACATAATGACATGAATAGAAAGGTTGCCTTAAATATAAAGGGCTATCTCAAGTGTTTAGAATTTTTGAGTAAAATCAGTTCGCCAGAGTGCTTTTTCAAATGGTAGATTTTACCAATATCTCTAGTAGTCTGGATTATTTGGAATTGTCATTAACAATTGAAAAGGGGACAATTCATGGTATGTGTTACGTTAGAGAGTTGATCTAGTTGTAGGGCTTATAATGATGTTTTATAACATATGTTGGTCTGCACAAGTTATAGTTTATGACATTTAAATATATAAGTTAAATCAGTTAATTCATCAGATGGCAGAGCACTAAAATCAATAAAGAACATATATGTATTCATACTTGTTGGATGAGTTTGCTGTAAATTTAAAACATGAATAAACGTACAATTGAACACATACAATAATGTTCACATATAGATCTTATCATATCATGATTCTCACACAATCATACAATCAAGAAGGAATAAACACTTACCTTGATCTACGAGTGATCCTAATTGAGTAGTTACTTTATCTCCTTTGTCCCAATCTATCTCTTAGCAATTCCGTTCTTGTCACACACTTTCGTGATGGTTATCAGTGAGACAACTATTATTTGCAGAGA
>Ga0123342_1007121_pt1 | contig 15002 bp, 7 predicted proteins | sample Turbeawhitnodule_FD_89960 | JGI IMG/M metagenome (GOLD analysis project Ga0123342, IMG submission 89960) | Root nodule microbial communities of legume samples collected from Mexico - Turtle bean Mexico white nodule | ecosystem: Host-associated > Plants > Roots > Nodule | place: Mexico: Nepantla... | reverse complement strand
TTTACTTTTTATTTTATTTTTATATAAATAAAATAAATAATTTATTTTTAATTTTTATTATAAATATATATATATATATATATATATATATATATATATATATATATATATATATATATATATATATAGTCTTTTAGATGGAGCAATAAAATAGATAGCGCTTTTAGAATAAAAATTGAATAATTATCAATAAATAAAAAATATAAAAAGAGGTTGATACTTCAAAATTGATTCGTCCTTCTTTTCAAACATATAAAATGTTTACATTGTATGTAAAATAAAATAGATAGCGTTTTTAGAATAAAAAATGAATATTTGTCAATAAATAAAAAAATATAAAAGCAGGTTGATACTTCAAAATTGTTTCGTCTTTTTTTTTTCAAACATATAACATGTTTACATTGTATAACCTTACCTTTTAAAAATGCTTATAAAATTCATTACTATGAAGTAGAAATCATGGAATCTTGATTATCCGTTTTTAAATTTGTTATCATGTGTTTGTATAAATCTCTACACTGCAAAAAATAATGAATTTAAAGATAAATTTGTTTTTTCCTCGCTATTCTAAGGTTACAAAAAATTTATTGATTTTTTAATATATATATATATATATATATATATATATATATATATATGTGATTTCTTCACTATTTTGAATTTTCCTTATACTTTTACATTTTAAACATCTTTCCAAAATTTGTGTCTGTAGGATGTCAGTATAGACCCTATCTATAATTCACAAGACTGAGATGGAAAGCTATGTGGAGATTTGAATTTGATTGGGGTCGAAATTTTCATAATTTCTCCTGAAATATATGTACATAACTTTATATATATATATATATATATATATATATATATAATTTTATTAAAAGAAAATTATGAAAGAGAAATCAATTTTAAAGATAAAAAGTAATTAGTTGTCATAATGATTAAATTACAAATAATTTTAAAAACTAAATAATTTTTTTTAAATTAATTTATATTATTTTTAAATGATTTTTAAATTAGTATCTAATTAGTAATTAAGATTTAAGTTACAAATTTAAAATTTAAATAAGTGATAGTTAAAACTATGATAGCTAATTAAATATCAATTTAAAAATTATTTCATAATAATACAAACTAATTTAAAAAAAATATTTTTTTTTAATTTTTAAAATGATTTTGAATTTGATTCACTATTTAAGTGTGCTTATACTTTTACATTTTAAACATCTTTCCAAAATATGTGTCTGTGGATGTCAGTGTAGACCCTGTCTATCACAAGGCTGAGATGAAAAGCTATGCGGAGATTTGATTGAGGTCGAAATTTTCATAATTTCTCCTGAAATATGTACATAACTATTCGTTTTATATATTGTTATAAATTCAAAGTATTATCAACAAATATTTTTCCATAAATCAAAATCAAAACTGTAACACATTCCTAAAGAACAAGGTCATTTACAAGCATTTATAGTTCTATTATTATTATTATTATTATTATTATTATTATTATTATTATTATTATTTTCAATCAATAATTGGCATAACACCTTTTTTTTCTGTGCTTTGGCAAAGCACTTGACACAATCATATCGTCATGAATCCTGTCAATGAACTTCCCTCCACATTATTGCCCAACTCATTGACTAAAGGGTCAGATTAAGGAAGATTAGTCATATAATAGCAGGTTTTGTCAAATGAAAGAAAGCAAGAAAAATATTATTAGTTAAAGGTCACATTAAGGAAAATTAGTCATATAATAGCAGGTTTTGTCAAATGAAAGAAAGCAAGAAAAATATTATTAGTTAAAGGTCACATTAAGGAAAATTAGTCATATAATAGCAGGTTTTGTCAAAGGAAAGAAAGCAAGAAAAATATTATTAGTTAAAGGTCACATTAAGAAAAATTAGTCATATAATAGCAGGTTTTGTCAAAGGAAAAAAAAAGAAAAATATAATTAGTTAAAAGGTCACTAATATTATTAAATCATCTATTTTAAATCTAATTTAATCGTATAAAATTAGTTTGTAAGATAAGATTTAGACTCACTTATTTATTATAAGGGCTTTTATCTTTAATAGATGTAAATTCTTAAACACATTCACGCTGAAATTCTACAATTTGTACGTTAGACTATATATTATGAGTAATCCGATAACGAATGATCTGATAAGTCAAATAAATTTGCATTAGAATAAATTTTAAAACGATCACATATCATATTAAAAAGTCTATTCAATCTTATAAAACTGATTTATAAAACAAAATTTACACTCATTTATATATTATAAAATATATTTCTTAATCGACGTAGAATTCCAAACATATACTCTCTTACATGATCTCGAATGAAGATATAACAAAAGTCAGTTTCTTAATCGACGTAGAATTCCAAACGTATATTCTCGTACATGATCTCGAATGAAGATATAACAAAAGTCAGTTATGGAGACTATCATAAAGAGAAATTGAGTATCAACCTGGTAAACCATGAAGCATTAAATTAGCTATATATGTTTGAAATAAACTTGCTTAAGTAGTTATCATAGGTACACGTATCTGCATGGCACAGGCAACTCTCTGATTTTAGCTTCAAATATTTCAATCATAACTGTCAATTTTTTTGTTCTTATGCAAGGTTGCTTCTTCCACATATGGACCTTTCTCAGTCATTTTTGTTTCCCTCGGTAAAACCAAATTAGGTTTGCGTGAACAATTTAAATATACAACATTCTTCTAGTTCCACACGTTACATGCTAAATACATATTTAAATAATCAAATTATACTGTATAACTTTTACTAAATTTTACATTATATAATTATCTAATAAGTTTGCTTTTTAAAACTAACAGTTGATTACAAAATTATATAAATCACGCACACACATATATATACTTTATGTTGTATCTAGTTTATATAAAAAAAAAAAAAACTGATATAATATATATTTTTATAATATTATTAAAATATAAACTATTTCATTACTTTTTATTATTATCAATTTTAATAACATAAATAATAATGAAATAATATAAAATTATAAGCTAATTTTGTGTAAATAAAATTAATTTTTTATATATAAATGTGTCATTTTCATAGAAAATTCAAACCAGTCTTTCCCATGAAGTCATGTTTTGTAAGAATATACTGTTAACTTTAATTTACATTTTTTTAATCATAAGCCAAAAGAGTTGTTCAGAGGACTAAGTGTTAGTACAGGAAAAGCTAGAGTTACTACACTGAGGAATCAAAAGCAGACTAAATAAAACCCTTTCAGAAAAAGCCAAAAACTGAAACCGCAACAAGACAGAGATTTCCAAACATGCTTTTACTAATAATTCACAACACTGTCGGTCCACTCATTTTTATATGTAATAAAACACTTACATTAAATGATTGTCATTTTCCCTTAAAATAATATTGTCATTCGCTAATAAAAATATTATTAAGATTTTCATGGTTAATCTAACTTTTATCTAACAAGACATAAACTGTTAGTATATATATTAATATTGATTCTTCCAAAAGAAAATATTAACTTTTCATTACACCATCAATTAATTAAAAATCATCAAATATGAATTTTAAGAGAATTGTTTTGAATAATTAATAAACTTAATATACGAAAAATTTGTAATAGATGACAACATAATTGTTTTACTAACAAATGCATGTATTTTTTACTCAAAAGTACTAATCCATAGTAATGGAAGAGTGTTAGTAACACACTACACTACAGAAAAAATTTAATTTTAGAGGGGATTTGCTAGGTTATTATAACCCCTAATAAAACACACACTTAGGAGAAGTTTTTCAAACTCCCTATACGGCACACACATAGGAGAGGTTTTTCAAACTTCTAGTAGTATAAGTCTCAACTGTTTTTTAATTTTTTAATGAGCCATTTTAATTTTGTTATTTTCTTATAAAAGTTTTCATGTTAAGCATCACTATGCAACTTGGCATCTCAGTTAGGCTGACACGTCAAGTAAAAACAATCATCTGCCATCACATGTAAAAATTATTATTAAAAAAAGAAAAGAGAAAGAAAATACAAAAAAATAATGTAGAGAACTGATCGAATGAGGTTATGTGGCCATCTGGAAGACCAATGAACCAATCCAGCGTTATGCCTGCGAACGTACCCATGAACAACTTGCAATGCATGGCGTCCGTTCCCCCTTAAATCATCATGTGAGTATGGAAAGCCGTGAGGTGGGCCTCCGTGTGATACCTGTAAAAGTAATTTTGGGCATAATGAAATTCGTTGGTATCACGACATCCATGTCCCCTGTGAAAACGACATGGGGTGAGCCCTAGATGGGATAGGCGGGCTCCGCTCTCCTGCAGCACGCTCCCCCAAACGTTGTAGATCTCTGCGCAATTCCTCATTGGCCTTGCGTAACTCTTCGTTGCTTGTTCATGACGCGTCCAACCCGACCCTGAATTTGTCTTTTCTGAGGGCCTGCTCGGCTTGGACCTCAGCCAAAAGCCTTTCCTCGTCAGCCCTGGATGATGTAGATCATGGGAGCTTTGATGTTTCAAATCTATTATGAAGGTTGAAGTTGTGCTGCTTTTGGTTTGAACTTAGTCTAGGTTGTTTAGAATTCTTGTACAGATCATTCCTAGTCCTTTGCACAAGCTGGCTCAATCTATTTTAAAAGAGAAAAGTGTTTTTCTAAGCAAAAGAGAAAAACAACCGGTTGAAACCACGAAATAATCGGTTGTTTGTCACTTAGCTTGTTTGAAGGTTTTAAAACTGGTTTTGACTAGGTTAAATAATTGTCTAACCAATTCAACCGGTTAAAACAACTTTTCAACCGGTTAAAACAACTTTTCAACCGGTTAAAACAACTTTTCAACCAGTTACAACGACTTTTCAACCGGTTGATTGTCACATTTCATAATAGCTTTTCAAAAACCTGTTAATCTATTTTGCTACTGAATCAAAACTGTTTTGGCTCATAATTGCTGCCTAGAACAGCTAGTTTTGAGAGCTATATTAATATGGCTTTTCTTTTAAAACAAAATATACAAGAAAGATATCAAATACAATGAGATTGAGATTGATTTTGAGAAATTTTTTTCAAAGGTTTGCAAGATTACTAAATAGTTGTGCACTGGTTCAAGGTGTGATCTTAGGAGCTCTGTGATTCCTGTAAACTCAGGTGTAATATGTTCCTTTCATAATTCTTGTATTTGTTATTTTATAAAGTTGTGAAGTGTGTGAAAATCCTGTAAAGTTAGAGGGTGTTCTAACTAAGGGTGTGTATAGCAAAGAGGGTGAGTGGTTCTTGTGGTATCAAGATCACCTATTTGTGATTGTGTGAGTGGTAATTTGTGATTGGTTACTAGTGGAACCCAGTGGTTGTTTTGGGAACTAGATATAGCTCAAGGTTGAGTGAACTAGTATAAATTGGTTGAGTAATCTTTCTCTCTCTCTCACTCCTTATAAACTGTTTGTTTTAATTCTTCTTTTGTTATTGCCATAAACAACTGATTGAAATTCTGCAAACAGTTTCTTTTACATTGTTTGATTGCCTTCCTTGATTGCTTAATTTGTGATTGTTGATAAAGCTTCATTTTTATTCAATCTTTGCAAAAATATTTTGACAAACAATTCACCCCCTCTCTTGTTTAAACCATTAATTATAACAATTGGCATCAAGAGCTAGGTTCTTGAAAAATATTCAAGTTTTGTTTTTCTGAAAACTGTTTTAATGGCTGACAAATTACCTTTTGGGGAAGGTGCTTCCATAAACAAACTACCATTGTTTTGTGGTGTAAATTACCAACTTTGGAAGGTAAGGATGAAGATCTTTATGCATTTTACAGATAAAGGTATTTGGGAAACAATTGAAAATTGTCCCTTTATTCCTTAAGTTAAAAGAGATGATGTTTTAATTGATAAGCCTTCATCTAAAAGGACTGAGGCTGAAAACAAGAAAGCAAAATTTTGATTGGATTGCTAAAAACATAATAACCTCTTATTTGAGTTGTGATGAGTTTTTCAGAGCATCACAATGCACTTCAACAAAGGAGATGTGGGACATCCTTAAAGTTACACATGAAGGAACAAATGATGTTAAGAGGGCAAGAAAGCACGCTCTCATCCAATAGTATGAGCTTTTCAGAATGCAAAAAGGAGAGACAATATGTGATGTGCAAAAACAGTTTTCTCATATTGTGAATCATTTGATGAGCCTTGGAAAGAACTTTGATAAAGAGGATCTAAACATCAAGATCTTGAAGTGTCTTTATAGGACATGGCAGTCAAAGGTCACTGCCATTTCAAAATCAAAAGACTTAACATCCATGACAGTTGCTTCTTTGTTTGGTAAGCTAAGGGAACATAAGCTTGAGATGAATAGGTTGGTTGTCCAAAAGAGTGAGTACAAACACAGCAAGGGCATTGCACTTAAAGCCAGCAACCAACAAGACTCAAGACTCAAGTGATAGTGATGAAGATACCATGAGCTTGTTGTCAAGAAAGTTTAGCAAATTCTTAAAAAAGAATAAAGGCCAAGCTTCAAAGAGGTACAGTTCTAAAAAGCCAAATTATTTTAATCTTAACAAATATACTTGTTATGTCTGTGGTGAACAGGGTCACATCAAAGCTAAGTGCCCCAATAATGAGAGCAAGGAAAAAGCAGATTTCAAAAGTGAAAGAAGAGGAAAAGCCAAAAAGGCATATATAACATGTGATGACAATGAGGTATCCTCCTCTAGCTCTTCAGAAGATGAAGAAGCAAACCTGTGTTTGAAAGCATCTGTATATAGCAGCATGAGTTCCTCTTCTTCAATCAAAGGTAACAATTACTACCAACTACTTGAAGCTTTCAATGAAACTCATGAAGAAGCTAACTGATTGGCTCTCTCTCACAACCGGTTGAAAGGTTTGAACAACTTGCTTGAAAACAGAGTCAAAACACTGGAAGAAGAGTTGGAAAAATCTAAAGTTGATTTTGAAAACCTTGATTTGATTTATAAGAACTCTACTTGCATGTGTAACTCAAAGTTTTGTGAAAATTGTGAAAATCTTGAAAGAAAGATTCACTATCATTTAAAAACTGCAGATAAGCTTACAACTAGAAAATCCAACTTTGAGAATGTTCTTGCATCTCAAAATTGTGTCTTTGGAAAAGCAGGCTTAGGATTTTATCCACAAAGCAAGGAAAATGGAATTTCAAAACCTTTTTCATCAGTTCCAGAAAAACAACCGATTAAAATAACGATTCAACCGGTTGTTACATGTTTTTACTGTATGGAATGAGGTCACTCAGTTAGATTCTGCAGGTTTCACAAATCTCTTGTTCCTAAAGGAATATTTAAATGGATTCCAAGAAAATTTGATGGTTCCAAGGATAAATCTAACACAAAAGGTCCCAAGTTTTTTAAGGGATCAAATAATGTGATTTAACAAGGTTTTGTTTGCAGATTTTTGGCTCCACATGAAGGGTCAGTAAGATCAGGATCTCATGAAAGCTAATTTGCAAGACAATGCCTTGTTCTGATACTATGTACTACTTTCAAATGTGTACTTTAAAATCTTGAAGAATAACTCTTTGTTCTTCCTTTTGTTAAACATTTAATTCCAAATTCAATTCTGAATTTTCATTATTTTGTGTTTGGATTATGTTTTCTTTGTATTCATTCTGTTTCTATACAAATCTATGTGCCTTAAAACCTGAATGCTTGTAAATTCAATGGTTGTTAAAAGAATCTGGTTTTCTCAAATTTTTTCATCAGTTGTAGAAATTCAACCGATTATTTCTTCGAAACAACCAATTGTTTCAACTCTGTCAGAACTGGTCAAATCTGTTTTTGATTCAATGTGCTTTAATCTGTTTTTCTGTTCAAACCCAGTGATGTTTATGGTCAACAATGCTTTAATTACATCCTTGAATACAAAGTATCTCTGTAATAATTGCTCTTTATGAATCAGATTCCTCTAAATCTTGGAAATTAAAATTGTTTTTAAAGTTTGGTCAAATCAACATGTGTTTTCTGTACTTTTTGTTATGAATGACAAAAACTGCTTTATGTTCTGATTTGATTCTCTTTTCTGTTTTGAAAATAACCCACTAAATGTCAATTTTGTTGAATAAGATGCTTTGATCTCTCCAAATCCTAGTGGAAAGCTTGAAGACCTTGATGTTGTTGTGTGTGTGTCTAGTTGTTTGAAACTTGTTAATTCACTCCTTAAGATGATCCAAGCTCAATTGAATCTTTAACATTTTGAAAAGATGGATTTTCTAAAAGGAAGTGAAATTTCTACATATTGAAATTTCGATTTAACAGGTTGTTTGACACTTAGTGGATTTTAAGCTTTGTCTTTGCCTTTGCTGTCAAACAAATTTTAACAGGTTGAAATTTCGTTTTAACAGGTTGTTTGACACTTAGTAGATCTCAAACTGATTTGGAAAAGCTTTGTCTTTGCCTTTGCTGTCCAACGAATTTTAACAGGTTAAAATTTTGAAACAAGAGGTTATTTGACACTTAGTGATTTTGAATGCTGTCAAAAAACATTCAATCGGTTATTTCGAAAAATCAACCGACTGTTTTGCTGAAAACCTTAACAGAATGTTGTTAGGTGGTTTTCTGTTTTGAATGATTCCAACTATTTTTGGGCTTTTGTTGTAAACTGTTTTAACCATTTGATTGAAAGATAAAAAGGTGTTTTTTATGCTCCTATGTTTGAACTAAGAAAGAGATCAATCAAAAAGAGTTTTGAAAGAGCTTTGGATCATCTAAAGTGTGTGGAATAGGATTGGGTCTTGTATTCTGATCTTTGATCTTGTGATTTACCCAGGTGTTATCTATTCCCTTCCTTCTTAATAATTGTATTTTTGTACTGGTGTTCCCAAGAAGTGTTGTGTGTTCTTAAGGGGATCAAGATCAACATTCTTGGAGTAGTGTGTGGTTGCAAAGAGGGTAAGTGGGTTTTGTGGGATTCAAAGTCACCTCTTTGTGGTTGTGTAAGTTTGTAATCTATGATTGATTACATAGTGAATTCTCATTGGTTTCTGAGGACTGGATGTAGCTCAGGTGTTGAGTAAACCAGTATAAACATTCTGTGTGAATCTCTCTATCCTTACACTCTTAAATTGCTTTAAATCTGTTTTGATAAAACTGCTGATAAAAACAACCGGTTATTTCGTAAAAACAACAGGTTGAATTTCTGCATCAAGCTTAAAACAGTTTTATATTTGGCTAGACAATTTCTCCATTGATTAATTCTTCATAGCCTTTCTCTCTACCTTCAATACTTGCGAAAATATTTCATAAACAATTCACCCCCCTCTTGTTTTAGCCCTATAATTCTAACAAACTTTGACTAATTGTTGTGGCTATATATGTGAAGTTATTAGTTGCTATTTTCACAAAGAACAACCTATTTTTTTTTCCTTTTTCTCTCTGCTCTAAGTCTTTTTCTATAAAGTGTTTATCCTTCTCTAATCTAAATTATAGTTGCAACTCCTCCATCCTCTAAGAGAATGAAAACAAGGGTTGTAAGGAGTGGTGGAAAGCTAGAAGATTGGTTTTCTAGAGAATCAGAATTGATTGACAAATACCTACATGAAACAAGTAGGAAGATTGTTAACACACCAAAGCTTGTCTCTTTCACATGGATGAAGCAACAAAATTTGACTGTGGTGAGAAGTCTTCTCAAGGAGCAAAGGCTGAAAAGATTTCTTGAGCTTTCTGGAAACATATATCCAGATTTGGTGAAGGTATTCTACACCAACCTTCAATTCAATGGTGACACTCTTAACTCTCATGTGAACGGGGTAGACATTGTAATCACCAATGATGTGTGGGCTGCCATAACTGGGCTGAAGTTTTCTGGAGTAAGGATTAACAAAGGCAATGTAGGGGTGATAGAAGAGTTCAACAAGATGCAATTTTACAAGAATTGTCTCAAGAACCCCCTCTCAAAGGTAAGAAACTTTTCTGTTGGAAGGTTGAAACTTGATGAAAGGCTCATTGCCTTAATTGTGTCATGGATTATCACACCAAGGGGGAGCAATCATTCTACTCTCTCTGAAGAAGACTTGTTGTTAATCTACTGCATCATGAATAAAGTGAAGCTCAACTGGATTCACATCATCAAAGATCATATGCAAAAGGTCATAAGGTTAAGTCACTTCCAATATCCTTATGCCATATTGATTTCTAAATTTCTACATTATTTTGAAGTAGATATTGAAGAAGAACTGGATGAAATTATTAAACCTTCAAGTGAGATCAATAATGGATCCCTAAGCAAGATGGGGTTTACCAAGATTGTTGGGAAATGGGTAAGAAAGGATGGTGACGATGCTGGCCCTAGGGGAACCAATGATGGTGAAGAACCTAAAGCTGCAGCAAATCAATAGGAACCTGTTGCTGAGACTCATGAAGTTGGCCTTAGTGATGGTTACATGGGAGAGAGGATGACCTTAATGTCTCATTTTGAGAGGCTAATGGTAAATTGTATGGACACCTTTGATGAAAATCAGAGAAATCTTCATGAATTGTGTGAGTCAAGGTTTCACCATATGGATTCAAGGTTTCAAACCTTGTATGAGCAGATTGAAGAAGTTCATAACCAACTTCTGGACCTACAGTATGGCAAGAATGATTAAAAGAAGCTGAAGTCCTTCATTTAAATTGTTGGTTTATGTTTCTAAACAATTTCTTTTCTCCATTTTATGTTGTTTTTTATCCTTCTTTCTGTTTATTTGTGAAGACAAATAGGGGGAGAAGTGTTTGGGATATGTAATATTCTAATATCTAAACTTATTTCTATTTTGAACATTGTTATAACAGTTATACAACTTCTATAACTGATTTTTTATTTAAAATTGAAACTTTGATACAAAATTTCAACCGGTTATTCCTGCGAAGTAAGCGATTGTTTCTCTGTTCTGCACCTTTGCGTGTTTGACTGGTTCACACTTTGATTTGGTTGATGTTTCTCTTTGGAAATCACCTATTGGAAACTAGTTTGTGGTGCCTGATTAACTTGAATATATTATCCTATATTTCTATGTTTGCTTGTGAATGCAGGTTATACAAGATTCTAAACAAAAACATTCCAAAAAGAATCCCAAGGATTTGTCTCCATCAAATAGGGGGAGATTGTAGAACATAGGAGCTTTGATGATTCAAATCTATGATGAAGGTTGAATCTGTGCTGCTTTTGGTTTGAGATTAGTCTAGGTTGTTTAGAATTCTTGTAAAGATCACTCCTAGTCCCTTGCACAATCTGTCTCAATCTATTTTAAAAGAGAAAAGTGTTTTTCTAAGCAAAAGAGAAAAACAACCGGTTGAAACCACGAAATAATTGGTTGTTTGTCACTTACCTTGTTTGAAGGTTTTAAAACTATTTTTGACTTGGTTAAATAACTGTCTAACAAATTCAACCGGTTAAAATGAATTTTCAACCGATTGATTGTCAGATTTCATAACACCTTTTCAAAAACCTGTTAATTTATTTTTCTATTGAATCAAAACTTTTTTGGCTCATAATTGTTGCCTAGAACGGCTAGTTTTGAGAGCTATAAACATGGTTTTTCTTTTAAAGCAAAATATACAAGATAGATATCAAATATAGTGAGATTGAGATTGATTTTGAGAAAAGTTTTTCAAAGGTTTGCAAGATTGCTAAATAACTGTGCACTGGTTCAAGGTCTGATCTTAGGAGCTCTGTGATTCCTGTAAACTCAGGTGTAATTTGTTCCTTTCATGATTCTTGTATTTTTTCTTTTATAAACATGTGAAGTGTGTGGAAATCCTGTAAAGTTCTGACTAAAGGTGTGTATAGCAAAGAGGGTGAGTGGTTCTTGTGGTATCAAGATCACCTCTTTGTGATTGTGTGAGTTGTAATTTGTGATTGGTTACTAGTGGAACCCAGTGGTTGTTCTGGGAACTGGATGTAGCTCAAGGTTGAGTGAACCAATATAAATTGGTTGAGTAATCTCTGTCTCTCTCTCTCTCACTTCTTATAAATTGTTTGTTTTAATTCTGCTTTTGCTGCTTCCATAAACAACCGGTTAAAACGAAGCTTCAACCAATTGAAATTATGCAAATAGTTTCTTTTACATTGTTTGATTGTTTAATCTGTGATTGTTGATAAAGGTTCATTCTTATTCAATCTTTGCAAAAATCTTTTGACAAACAATTCAACCCCCTCTTGCTTAAGCCATTAATTCTAACAAATGATGCCACTGTCTCTTGGAGAGTGTTGACAGTCTCCATAAGTTGTTGTATGTCGAGGTTGTCACCTCCCACCTGTCCAGATGAACCTTGTCTTGTATTCCTCATATCGCCTAATATCTTAATCACAATTGTGGATGGGATCTGATTTTATCGGGCCCCATGGTGGGCTCCAAATGTTCTTGCTAGTTGACCTAGTCGACGGTTAACTTCAAAGATAAGCTCTGGCTCTGTCTATCTTTGGTGGATTCTGTGCCTCCCTTTGGATGCTAGAACGCGGCTCCGTTGAGACAGTGGGGGCCCTACCTACCTATTGTTTGCACTCTGATGATCAAGTCAATATGGGGCTTATAGAGACAAGAAGTAAGTGAGTAGTTTCAGTCTTAGAAACAGCGTACCTTCACCTGGAATCTCAACTCTCTTTTATAGACTACCTCTAGGTTACCTCTTGTAACAACCTTCTCTCACGAGAATCTTATCTCGAGTGAAAGCATGTTTAATGGGAGAAGAGACTGTTACAGTGCGCACAATCTTAGCGCTGCAACTGCATATAATCTTATCTCCTTGGAGTGCATAAAATCTTAACAGAATAACCACCAAGGTACCAACTCATGTACCAACATCAGGGGTCCAATCTGTCTCTCGCAGACATACATGCCTTTACGTACCATGCATGCAACCTATTCCCTTAAACCCTAGTGCTCTTAGGCTTAGGCTTATGGAGAACATTTTGCTTGTACTAGACTTGAATGCACTAAACACACCCCTAGGCCCAAGAACACTCTTCGCTGACCGACCAAGCCTTATACGCGAAGGAATATATTAAGTATATGAATGAGAGTCAATACACACATACCTAGGGCCCACTCGTGTGACCCGTCAGTCTTGACTCGTCGACTGAGCTGACCTATTTAACACAGACGTCGATGTCCGACCACCTGAGTTTTACGTGCTCTGGTCCAACACACTACTCGTATTCTTTTAGCTAGGCTATGGCAATATGATAGGAAAACCCTTCATGATGGCCTTACCAACAAAATCTCTAACCAACTAAATTCTCTCTCACCAAAAGAAGTCCATGAGGACCAACTTAAAATGAAAAACAAAAGAGAAAGAAAGAAAAGATAAACCGAGTCACAAAATATCATCTTCCACAACTAAATCAATCATGTTGACTCGTGCCATGCTACCAATTGCACCTCCAAGGTGTCCTTCTTCTTTGTCCTTTTCATTACCAAATAAATCTAATTACTTGACATCCTGGACAAAGAAATTTTGGGATGAACATCAAACACCTCCTAAGGGTTCTTACCTTTTAAGAGAATTTTTATCACCATGCTTTTTCATCCCCAAATCTTCTTTACCAACATGGCTTGTAAGAAGTGTTTACCCTTTTGAACTCCCCAAGCTCAAAGAACATAAGTTTTTTTTGTTGAAGAAGAGCTTTGATAACTCCAAATCTCCATGGATTTCTTGAAGGTTGATTGTAACTTAGTTGGGTGTGTTCTGGGGTAGATTGAATTTGTTAATTCACTCTTAGTTTGAATCCAAAATTTGGTTTAATTTAAATATTTAAAAAAAATGTTTTATGAAGAAGTAGAAAAACAATCAGTTGTTTTATCGTTTCAATCAATTGTTTCATGCTTAAGGTTTTTGAAACTGGTTTTGGCAGATTTGAACTTGGTTGACTTTGTTGTCAAACCAATTCAATCGGTTGTTTCGACAAAATAACTGACTGTTTTTTTAACTGCCTTAACAGAATTCTGTTAAGTTTGTTAAATCTGCTTTAAATGTTTTCAAGCTTATTTGACTTTAATAATAAATGTTTTTAACTGCTAATTGGAGTATAAATGTTCTGTTATACGCTCCTAGCAAAAATGTTACAAAATCAGATTTTGAAATCAAGTTTTCTCCAAGATTACTTAAGGCTTTGGATTTTTCTCTAAGAGTGAAGTAGGACTGATGTGTACTTTGATTTGTTTTGTACCAGGTGTGATCAATCTTATTTTCCTCCTTCAATTGTATTTTTTGTAAGGACTTGTGTTCACAGAGTCAGAGGGTGTTTTGATCTATGGTGTGATTGTGTGTGCCAAAGGAAGTGTGTGTTCTTGAGGGGATTAAGATCACTTCTTTGGTGGTTGTGCGTTTGTAATCTGGTTTTTTATTACTTAGTGGATACCCAGAGGTTTCTGGGAACTGGATGTAGCCCTTGATATAACAGTGAATCAGTATAAATTTGCTTGTGTGATTCTTTCTCTCCCTTAACTCTTGTATATTTGTTTTTAGTTATTTTTAAAAACAACCGGTTGAATTTTTGGAATTCAACTAAAATTGATTTCTATCTTGCATTCTTTGATTCCTTTGGCTGTGATTCTTCTTTGATTCTCTTCATACCTTCAAAACTTTCGAAAAACGTTTGAAAACAATTCACCCCCCCCCCCTCTTGTTTAAGGCCTACAATTCTAACAATTGGCATCAAGAGCTAGGTTCTTGAAAGATATTCAAGTTGATCAAAAGTTCCCAACCTGTACGTTTTGCCCAAGCATTGGGGCGAGAATCCTATCCATCAACCTCTGGTAAGTGGCGCCTGTTAGAATATATGCCTTTAAACTAGAGGGGGTGAATTGTTTAAAGAGGGTTTTCGCAAACTTTTAAGCCTTAATGAAATTACTTCGAGAATACCTTGATGCGTTTCTTGAAAGGCTTGAAGTAATTGACCATAATTTTCAGAGTTTGAGGAGTTTGATGAACTTACACTACTTGAGTCATCCTCCTTTCTGGCCATGAAGCAAAGGTTGAGGCTCTTCTT
>Ga0123342_1007120_pt1 | contig 15007 bp, 11 predicted proteins | sample Turbeawhitnodule_FD_89960 | JGI IMG/M metagenome (GOLD analysis project Ga0123342, IMG submission 89960) | Root nodule microbial communities of legume samples collected from Mexico - Turtle bean Mexico white nodule | ecosystem: Host-associated > Plants > Roots > Nodule | place: Mexico: Nepantla... | reverse complement strand
GAGTTCTTGAAACATAGAACATTGATCCATTTCTATTAAAAGTGCCTATTCATTCTCCAACTCAAGTTGATTCCATAAAATGTCAAAGAATCATCTATATCTTGCTATTGGAATCACATCATTGGTGTTCTCACTCGAGGGGCAGGTGTTCTCTACAAACCTACCTTTCCCACTCTCGAGACCTCTAACGCAAGAGAACGGTTCATAGCTATATTGTACAAAACATTTGAGAATATACTTCAATCGAAATTTATTGGGTGACCTCCTTAAAAAACCCTTGTAAGGGAAAAAGAGTGTCCCCTAAAAACTATGTACAATGCTAAAGTTCAACTGAAGTAAAACTTGAGGTTGGTTGCTTTCCATGTACGAGGAATTGCGCCTCCCTCCAACGTCTCAAGCCTATATGCCCCATTCCCAAGGGCCTCTATCACTCTGAAAGGACCAGTCCACTTGGGGGACAACTTGTTCTCTAGCTGGTACGGGTGGGCCTTCCGCATCACCAGGTCGGTGACCTGCAACTGGCAAGGCTTCAGCTTTGACCTGTGTTTGTACTCCACCCTTCTCTTTAAAGCTTCAACTTTAATTCTTGTTTCCTCCCTGACTTCATCCAGTAGGTCCAGGTTCACCTTCCTCTCTTCGTTGGACTCTTCAGCCACAAAGTTCAGGAAGCATGGTGAGCTCTCCTGGATCTCCACGGGAATCATCGCGTCCGACCCATACACCAAGCTGAAGGGTGTTTCTCTGGTGGTTGACTGGGGAGTGTTGTGATAAGCCCACACGATTCTAGGGACCTCCTCTGCCCAAGTCCCTTTGGCCTTCTTGAGCCTTCTCTTCAGACCTCTGAGCAAGACTCGGTTGGCAGACTCGACCTGCCCATTCGTCAAGGGGTGCTCGACTGATGCGAACACCTGCTTTATTCCAACTTCTGTGCATAGATTGCCTAGTTGTTGGCTTGTAAACTGTGTGCCATTATCAGACACCAAACGCTTTGGTACCCCGAAGCGGCACACTATGTTCTTCCATACGAAGTGCTGGATCTTGTGGGTCGTGATTTGCGCCATTGGCTCAGCCTCTGTCCACTTCATGAAGTACTCTATGGCGACCACGAGGTACTTCATTTGTCGTATCGCCAAGGGAAAGGGTACCAGGATATCGATTTCCCATGTATGGAAAGGCCAAGGGCTGTAAATCGACCTGAGCTCTTCTGGCGGCGCCTTGTGCTAGTCAGCGTGTTGCTGACACTGCTTGCACTGATGTGTGTAACTCATGTAGTTTTCCCTTACGGTTGGCCAATAGTATCCCGCACGAATGGCCTTCAATGCTAGAGATCGACCCCCGATATCACTCCCACATATCCCTTCGTGGAGCTCTGCCATTATACGTGCGCATTGGTCGCCACTTACACATACCAAGATTAAAACAGCTCTCCGTCAATGAGAGTGTACTTGGCAGAATTTTTCTTTATTTTCCTGGCCTCTGTGGGTTCCAACGGGAGTATCCCATCAGCCAGGTAGCGCTTGTAAGGCGTCATCCAGGTTTCTCCTCCTTCGACCAGGCAGACCTGCAATGATTCTTCCCCCATGACTGTATATGTGCTTACCCTGGGAGTTTTCAGTGTCTCCTGGGTCAGAGACCGATGACTCCTCGCCCCTCCCCTCGACGTGCTGATCTGATGGACCCTCACCAGATTATCTACTGTGAAGGTTCGAGGTGTCTTCAAGATTTCTTGTATGACGGTCCTCTGTCTGCCCCCCTTGCCTGAACTGGTGAGCTTAACTAGCAAGTCAGCTCGGGCATTCTGCTCTTTAGGAATGTGCACCAGCTCGAACATCGAGAACGAGCCCTTCAGAACTTGGACGTACCCTAGGTATGCAGCCATCTGCGTGTCTTTGGCCTGGTATTCTCCTGTCACCTGACCCGTGACAAGTAGGAAGTCACTCTTTGCCAACAAATTTTGCACATCCATCTCCTTGGCTAATAGCATGCCAGCAATCAGGGCTTCGTACTTCACTTGATTGTTGTTGGCTTTGAAGGCGAACCGTAAGGCCTGCTCGATCAATAGCTCGTTCGGTCCCTCCAAGATGACACCCGCTTCGCTGCCTTGCTGGTTAGAGGACCCATCTACAGAGAGCACCCATTGGAAGTTGGCTTCCTCTTGGTGTGCATCTGCCGAAGAGAGATCTACCACAAAATATGCGCAGACTTGGCCTTTGATAGGGCCTCGGGGCTCGTATTGGACATCGAACTCTGATAGTTCCACTGCCCATCATACCATCCTTCCCGCCACGTCTGGCTTCTGTAGGACCTTGTGGATAGACAGGTCTATCATCACCACCACGGTAAAACTCTGGAAATAGTGGCGAAGTCTCCTTGCCGAGAACACCACTGCTAGGGCTGCCTTTTCTAGGGCCTGGTCTCTTACCTCAGACCCTTGCAATACTTTGCTCACAAAGTATATAGACTTTTGCATGTGGTTCTGCTCCTGCACAAGGACTGAACTGATCACCCGTTCTGTCACTGCGAAGTACAGGCGGAGCGGCGTACCCAGTTGTGGCTTGCACAACACTGGGGACTGGCTAGGTACTCCTTCAATTTGAGGAACGCCTCCTCACACTCCCTGGTCTAGAGGAACCTGTTGTTCCTCCTTGGACACTGGAAGTAAAGGTGACCCTTGTCTCCTCTAGCTGATACAAAACTAGACAGAGCGGCCATTCGCCCTATCAATTGTTGCACCTCCTTCACTGAGATCAGACTTCTCGTCGCGAGGATTGCAGCGCACTTCTCGGGGTTCACATCTATCTCACGCTCGGTGAGTAGGAAACCCAAGAACTTACCCCCTTCCACCCTGAACACGCACTTCTCGGGATTCAGCTTCAATTTGTACTTAGGTATTGTCGTAAATAGCTTTTCTAGATGAGTTACATGCTGATCTTTCACCTGTGAGGTCACCACCATGTCATCCACATAGGCTTGCACATTTCGCCCTATCATGGGCGCGAGCACTCAGTCCATCAGCTTCTAGTAGGTGGCGCCTGCATTCTTCAGGCCAAAGGGCATCACTGTGTAACAGTAGCAAGACAGCTCTGTCATGAATGTTGTCTTGCATTCGTCCCTAGGATGCATCTTAATCTGGTTGTACCCAAAAAAAAGCATCCAGGAAGCTGAGCATCCTGCAGCCCAAGGCACTGTCCACCAAGGTGTCAATGCTTGGTAGAGGGTAAGAGTCCTTCGGGCAAGCTTTGTTGAGGTCCGTGAAGTCAACGCACATCCTCCACTTTCTGTTGGCCTTCTTCACCAAGACCATGTTTGCTACCCACTTAGGGTATTGGATCTCCCTTATGTGTCTGGCGCTCAGCAACTTCTTCGTCTCTTCCTTTATGACTTTCCGCCTCTCCTCGTCGAACTTTCTTCTTCTCTGGTGGACAGGCCTGACCTGGGGGTCCATGGTGAGGCGATGGCATAGAAAGTTTGGGTCTATGTCAGGCATGTCCGAGGCGGACCATGTGAAGGCATCCAGATGTCGTGCTATGACCTCAGCAATCTGGTCTTGTGCCGTTTGGCCCAAAGACTTGCCAAGCTTGAAAGTTCTGCCACCGATCTCCCTCTCCAGGACGTCGCCAGCTGGTTCGGGTCGCCTCTCCCGGGCGATCTCTGCACGGGCGACCGCTTCTTCACTTGGTGCTCGAGTGGTAACTATGAACACTCTTCTCTTTGTCTTGAGGCTATTCTCGTAGCATCTTTTAGCCTCTTTCTAGTCTGACTTGATGGTGATCACCGTTCCTCCCAAGTCAGGCAGCTTCATCTTCATGTGTCGCATTGACGCTACCGCCCTCAACCTATTCAGTGCGAGCCTACCCAACAGTATGTTATAAGCTGAGGGAGTGTTAACCACCAGGTACCTGATGTTCTCTGTACGGGACGCGACACCATCTGTGAAGGTGGTTCTTAGCACTAGGTGCCCCCGCACCTCCACCTGGTCTCCCGTAAAACCGTACAAACAACCAGTATAAGGCCTCAGTTGATCAGGAGACAACTGCAACTTGTTGAAGGTCGAGCAGAACATCGTTGGCCGAGCTTCCCTGGTCCACTAATACACGATGTACCTTTCTCCCTACGGTCACTACTGAGATCACCACTGGGTCATTGTCATGGGGGACGACATCTCGGAGGTCGGCCTTGGTGAAGACAAGGTCGACGTCAAGGGCCTGATCTGCCTCTTGCGCCTCTACTGACATCACCGCTCGTGCATACTTTTTCCGCTGAGAAGCGGTGCATCCTCCACCCGAGAAACCCCTCGAGATGGTATGAACCTCGCCATGCACGGGCATCTCGTGCCCCTGATCTTCTCCTGGCGATGTCGAGTTCTGCACTCCACCAAGTAATCCTTCAGGAACCCGTTCTTCACCAGCTCGTCTAACTGGTGTCCCAGCGCCAAACAGTTACGTATGGGGTGGCCAAACGCTTGGTGGAACTTGCACCAGACGTTCTTGTTAGGCCCCAACTTCTTGTCATTCTTTGCGGGTATCTTCAATCTCTTCGCTATGTTGGGGACGGCGATCAGGTCCTTCAATTCTACTACGAAGTTGTGCCTTGGTGGCATATTCTCCCTTGTGCGCCCCCTAATCTAGGGCTTCCTGGGCTCGTAGGGCTGCTGCTTCGCGGAGGCCCTCTTCTCCGTCGTTGCCTCATGCACCCTCATGAGTTGAAGTCAACCTGGTGCTCGCGGGCGCGAGGGAACAATGCATGTGCGCTTCTTGTTGACTTCTCTCTCCGCGACAATATGAGCCACCGCTCGACGCCTAATATCGCCGAAAGTCTTGGGGTAGTTCCTGATGAGGGATTCGTTGAAGGGTCCCGGCACGATCCCCTTCCTGAACGCGTGTACGATCATGGTCTCGTCCTTGGTGTTCAACTTCACCACCTGTGCCCCAAAACGATTGAGGAACTCTTTCAGGGACTCTCCCTAATACTGTCTTACGTTGAAAAGATCGTAAGAAATTGGTGGGGGAGCCCGATTGCTATATACTGTTCTCTGAACAGCTTGGAAAGTTGCGCGAACGATGTTACGTGCCGATCAAGGAGGTTGAGGAACCAATCCAGCACCGTGCCCGCCAGCGTGCTCATGAAGAGCTTGCAACGCATCGCGTCAGAGCCCCCAACAAACATCATCTGAGTTTGGAAGGTCGTTAGGTGAGCCTCTGGGTCTTCTACACCTGTGAAGGTGGCTTTGGGCCCCACGAACGTGGCTGGTATCACGGCGTCCATGATCGCTTGTGAGAATGGCATTGGGAAATCCCTAGGTGGTGTGGTAGGTTCTTGCTCTTCCACCTCACGTTCCCTTGCCTGATTCTACAAATCCCTGCGTAATTCCTCATTGGTTATGCGCAATTCTTCGTTTCTTGCTTGTGACGCAGCCAAATCAATCTGGATCCGCTCTTGATGCCGCCACCACTTCTTGGAGGGCCTGCATCATTTCCATGATCTGTTGCAGGGTGAGGCTCTCACCTCCATTTGGTGCAACGGATTCTTGCCTCGAGTTTCTCATCTTGATGGATCTTTTTTTTTTGTTCTTGTGAATGGGAGAATGTTTTAAATCGTGCCCCACGGTGGGCGCCAAATGTTCCTGCCGGTTGACTCGATTGCCTTCGTACGTCTACGACGATCACACGCCCAAATCTCTCTACCTTCGTTCGTGCTTTCCTCCGATCAAACACCTGAAATTGCAAAGACAAAGGGGCGTCCTAGAGGCCGTTTGCACTCTGACGCTCAAGTCAGTACTGAGGCTAGGAAACATCAAAACACTTAGCCGTAAAAGCTCTGTGAAATTTGTGTGTGTATTTGCGTAAATGTTGCATACCTTATTAGGTTTGATACTACCCTTTTATATACTCTAGGGTTTTCGCTATTTCTGCTACCCGCATTTAGGGTTTCTGAGGGCATGCCTTAGCGCCGCTATCACCCACTCGTAAGGCAATCTAGCACGTAAGGCTCCCTTGCTGGAGTGCAACCTCTAACGGGATGACCACCTGGGTACCAACTTGTGCACCTAATCTGTCCTAGGAGTGCCCTAGTTGTTCACGTGCCATGCATGCAGCTTGCCCCTGGAACGTAACCCTAATGGGCCTTAGCTCTTCCTGGGGCTCATTACTTGTGATACGCTTGAACGCGTCATTCATACCACACGCATGGACCCCTCGTGATCTAGGCTTCTCCCTACTGATAACTGGTGTGTTGTCTGGGACCCACCTCTCGTGGCTCAGCTCTGTTGTTTGACTCACCGATGTCCGATGTCACATCGCCCTCACTGTATTGTCGAGGACACTTCGACACATCCTGGTGAACAATGTCTGACCACTCTTCGACACCTTTGCTCACGTGCCTTACGAGGCACTGGCCCATGCCGCTCGTCGGACCCAGCTTACGTGGCTCACCATTACTAGCGGTCAACGACGTCTGAGGACTGGTTGGTACAGGCAGAATATTGTTTTTGTTATGCTTTTAGTTGAGATTATATTCTCTTAAGAGAAAGTTGTTAAGAGATAGTTATAAAAAAGGCTTGAGATCCTCAGTAAAGGTAAGATATTTCTGAATATTAAACTGAAATTGAATACTTATCTTATTTTCGTAAGCTCTCACTAACTTGATTGTCGGAGTGTGATCAATAGGTAGAGCCCCCTCTATCCCAGTAGTGCCACGTTCCAGTGCACCGAGAACACGCATAACAGAATCTAGAGAAAACAGGTTAGAAGCGGAGCTTTCTACTCAAGTCAACCAGCGAAAAAGTCAACTTAGAAGCATTTTTTTTATCAGCAAAGAACCTTTCTCAATTTAGTATAAGCATAACCAAGTTGAGATGATAATACTAACCTCATTAAGATTGGTTGAAAATGATATTTAGCTCCCTAGTTATTGCAATCTATGATTAGATATTGACAAAGACAGAAGTTAGAGAACAAATTTATCGAGAGAGATAGAATAGAAATAATTTTAAAGTAAAGAAAAGAATGGAAAGTAGGGGTGGCAAAGCGGGGCGGACTCAGTTTTTCAACCCGCTAACTTGCTTCAACCTGCCCCGCATAACCCGCAACCCGCGTGGGCCAACAGCGGGGCGGGGTAGTCTGACCCACTAGCCCGCAAAAGAAAAATTGTGTGTTGACTTGGGTTGGGCTTGGCAGTGATAACTTGGACTGGAAAAAGATATTAATGTTTTTGAATTAACTATATTACTTGTAGTGGTGTTTATATTTAATGTTTTTGAATTAGCTATTTTTAATGTTTTTTAAATGAAAGAATATTGATATCCAATTTTTATCTTAATTGAATTATTGATGTTTGAGTATGTGTGAAATGGAAGAAAAAAATATTGATGTTTGATAGTAGCAAATATACATGTTCAATTTGGCAATTTTTCAAGGTAAAAAACATTTTCATTAAATTTCTAAAAAACAATCCAAATGCGGACTGACCCACAAACCCACGGGTTGACCCTTATGCAAGGTGGGGCAGATAATCTAACCCACGTTCATTATGCAGGATAGATTAACCCGCCCCATATTTTATAGGCTAAGTACGGAGCAGGTATATGCGGGACGGGCTGACCCACTTTACTATCCCTGTGGGAAAGTAACGGGCATTGCCATTATATTATAGGCTAAATCTTAAATATAATAATAAAATGGTAAAAAATTAAATGAAAACAATTATAAATATCAATTCATATTATTAATTATTAGTATATTTATTATAGGTATACAATTATGTAAAGGGAATACAATATTTTATAACTTTCTACAAATTTATTTATTTATTTAACAAAATAAGTAGAATAACTTCTGTTTATTTTTAAATAATTAAATAATCTTTCTTTTATAAAACAACCGCCACAAAAAAAATATATTATGTTTATAAAATTGTATTTATTTTTTAAATTATATTACTTTCATATATTTTAATTAATTACTCGTAAAAATAATAAATTTATGAAAATAAAATTAATGAAAATAATTTTTTTAAATTATAATATTTTATTATCATTTTAGTGAGAGAATAAAGATGCGGATACATATAAAACATGAACATCTTTTCCCAAGATAGACACATAGTGTAGAGGCGTATCACAAATAAAACACAAACACTTTTTCAGAGGATATATGACAAAGCAAAGAAGCATGAGCAAATAAAGCACTAACACTTGCGAGAATATACAATAGAGTAAAGGGCATAGATAAATAAAATATGAATATTTTTATAAAATATACTACAGTGTATAGACGCGTGAATAAAGACAGTATGAACACATTTTTCTAGGATAAACAACAAAGAACTTTTCCCAGAATATACGAGTGATGAAGGCATAATATTAAAAGAAAAATATAATTTCATTTTATTGCTAATATTAAAAGAAGAAACAATACTTATTATAGCATCGCCATTTATACCAAAACTTAATTTGATTCAAGTTTCTATCTTGACTTATGTTACAAATGTAGAAGTAGTAGGCATTTTCTGAGAAAAATCATATGAACAAAAAATTACTAGAAAATGAGAGTCATTGATTAATGGAAGAACTTAATTTAAAAACAATTGAAACAACCATGTTGATCCAACTTTTCACAACACAACAAAAAGCATAATCTCTAGAACACTTTCCTAACAAACTTTAACCAAGACTCATAAACCAAATCAACTAAAACAAATAAAAAAGAAAATGTAATTCAAAGACATCTTCATCAATTTCATTTATTTGTTTGTCCTGAGTTCAACATCGTCACTTCCACACTGTTCATCAACCATGGATTCTTCAATTACTATAGTTGAAAGTTGTCAAGTCATCTCCGTTATTATTAAAATTAATAGGATCCTCACTACAATTTTCATTGTAATTTTCATCATCATCCTCGTCATCGCTTTCTTCGCCTTCAGGAACATATTTAAGAATTCTAGGGTTCTTGAAGGTGAAAATGGTCAAGATGACTTCCTTATATGCGATGACTCGACCACCAACATTACCACAAAAGACACGACCATGAGAGGTAGAGAAGTGAATCCCAAAGAAAAAGGAAGGTGGAGGGGTGGCTTCGGGAAAAAGGGTATATTGGTTGTCATAAAAGTAGCAACCAGTAAGAGAAAGTATGTTGAATGGCCCGTAGGCCACGATAGCAGGGACAACATTAGCGATGTTACGGAGGGTCACAGAGGCAATGGTACCAAAGACACTTTGGATGGCAAGGCTAGTTTGGTTTCTCCGAGCAACGTCAAAAATGGACTCAATGATGTCACATCCTGAAGCCACCTTGATAATGACAAGCCTTGTGGTGGGTGGTGGTGGTGGTGGTATATGGGAGGATGATCCAATCTGATGCTCCCTAAAGGATTCAGAATCTGAGTTAGCAGAGAGAAAGTTCTGAGGAGGGAAGTCTACTATAGAGTTGTTTGTCATTGTGTCAAAACAAAAAGGTATGGATGGAAAAAAAGATAGATCAAGTGCTTTGTAGTGAGAAAAACTTAGATGGAGAAAGACAAAAGAGACTTGTTTATGGATGAATTTATAGTTTGGAAGTGAGGGAGACTTGTTGAAAAAAAGTATTTAGGAGAAAAAGACCATAATATAGATGTTTATTATATGCATAATACAACATGTACGCATAATGCAACAAAATGTTTTTGATGATGGGTAATTTTATTTGCAAGTTGAGAAATAGTTGAAGATTTTGAAATTTTAATTAATATTTTTTAAATACTTGCCAGATAATTTAATATTAAAAAATATACTAGTTCTAATGTATTAATTTTATTTATTTATTTAATTAGATCAAATTTGAATTAAATTCATCGTTTACAAAATATAGATTAATTGGTGTGATTATTTTAACTTAATTAACAATTTTGAGTTAAAATTATAAGTATGTGATAGTGTTTGATATTGAAATAAAATTCTTACAATTTATAGCTAATATAATATTAAATACATTTTTTTTTTGTTATGACTCAGGTACACTATTTAAATTTAAGGAGGTGCAGTGAGTTTGGTATATATATTTTGTTACTGAGTCTATAATTAACTAATTAAACTGTGTATAATTAGTAATCAGTGGTCACAATTATAATTTATTACAATGAGAAAATAATGTTCTGTCCATAGTATTGTTTGAATCTAGTTTTAGTCCTTTTTCATCACACTTTGTATAAAAATAATGATTAAAACGGTAAGTGCTGGTGTGTACTTAGAAATTAATAATATAAATATAATTGTAATAAAAATATGAAATAGTTTACGACTGTATTTGTAAAATTATTCATTAATATACTTATTATTTTTAAATATTTTTTATTTACCTAAAAAATCATTAAGACCTGTTAAATAAGAAAACAAAAATCAATATGAAAAACATCACTACATAATTCTGATTTGAATTTAATCTATATTAAAATATATATTCTGAAAATTCTCATAAAAATTAATCATTGGAGAAACAAAATACAATTATAGTTGTACCAGTATTTATAATAAAAACTTGAAGAACTATAATATAAAAAAAAATACATAGAAACTTCCATTTAAAATTAAAAAAAACACTCAAATTCTATATTTAATTTTATGTAATTTATTTTATCATAACATCACTTGAACATAATATGTAATACATAATATATTTAATTATCTTACTTTTAAATAATGAAAAATCATCTAAAATAAAAATAATATACATATTATTATAAGATGAAATAATAAAAAACGCGAACATATTAGTTTCAATAACAAAATTAATTAAACTAAGATTTTAAATGTTTTACTAATATACAAAATGAAATTTTATTCTTTTTATCTATTTTTTTTTCTATTTATTAATACAAAACATAAATATTCAGAATAGGAATAAACAAGAAAAAAAAACTTAAATTGCATATAAAAGTTATAAAACATTTTATAAAAATGTCAACAATTTCTTTTGAAACGTTCCTTATACTAAGCAGTTAGATTGATATTTAAAAAACTGTACATTTTATATTTAATATATTTTCGTATTCAATCCCCATTATATATATTTAATAAATATTTAATGTACATTATAGTTTATTCTTTATTTATAAGTTATAACAATATAATATAATATGACATTAAATATTTTTGTTCTGCGTTTAATACTTTTATATTTAATGCCCTCTAGTAAGTATGTATGTATATATATATATATATATATATATATATATATATATATATATATTTATTTTTATATTTTTATATTTTTATTTTATTTTTTTATTTTTTTATGTAATCTTAATGATAGTCAAATAATTTATTTTATATATTTAATGCGAATTGAATTATATTGTTTTCATCGAATTGAATTATATATTTATCGTCCGTGTCCTCTTTTCTATTTTTTTTCTACATATCTTTGTCAAATTTAATCTATTTTCAAATTTTATCATGTGTGGTAGTAGTTGAGAAGTTAGGGATCATCATTATCCGATCAGATAGTCAAACAGAAAATATTCATGTTTACTCGACAGACATTAAAAAAATAAAGGTTTTAACAGAAGTTAATATAACCCATGAATGAATTTAATTAATGGAGGTTTTTTAATATTCAGTTTCAAGGTTTATTCTAAAACCTTAGCAAAACTAGGATTTTTAACTTTCGTTAAGTTCCAAATGTTTATTCTAAAACTATATTGGTCAAGAGTGGTTGGGACCTCGGTCCAAGCTCGATTTTTGAGCCAGTATGGGCCCAAATGGTGGGCCATGAGCTCGGCCCAGATGTAGGTAGACAACTCGAAAAAGATAATTAAAATAAAAGAAATATTCTGGTTGTTTATAATAAATACGCAAATTAAATGCCAATAAAAGTTGTTAGGAATAAAGCAGTTAGCACCCGAGAATAAAGATGCTCGTAAGCAATATGTTTTTCTGTTATGATTACATGTTTTTTGTTGAGATTATATTCTCCCTGTTGAAATCTTGCTCTGTTGAGATTGGACAAAATTGTTGAAGGGATATTTATAAAAGGGGCTTGAGACCCCAAATAAAGGTATGTTGTTTCTTAATACTTGAGACTGAAACTAATTTGATATTTTTGAATGCTCTCACTGACTTGATCGTCGGAGTGTGATCAATAGGTAGAGCCCCCTTTGTCTGAATGGAGACAAATAAGAAGAAGAGCTTGCTCATTCAATCCGTTTGAGGTCAACCAGCGAGAACATTTGGCGTCCACCGTGGGACTCGGTAAAACCTGATCCCATCCACATTTGTAATTGAGCTTTTCGATGTGATGAGAAACACAAGGCAAGGTCTGTTGGGATCTGAATGAAGCGATGCCCCCACCTTACAACAACTCATGGAGGCCATGAAAGCCCTCCAAGAAGCGAACGAAGAATATTGAAGAGAGAAAGAGTGAATCCAGGAGGAAGCCAAGGCCGAGCAGAAGTGGCTACAAGCACAAGCCTGAGCTGACCAAGAGCTCTTGAAAGATTGTCTGATGGTAGAAATCGAGACCTCTCGGATAATGATGTGAATTGTTCTTGCCGATTGACTCGCTTGCCGGTTGACTCTAACGACGATCACACACCCTCTTATCTCTATCTAGGTTCGTGTTGTCCTTGGATCGAAACACTCTGTACCTACAAAGACAAAGGGGCGCCCTAGAGGCCGTTTGCACTCCGACGCTCAAGTCAATACTGGGGCAAAGAAACAAAATGTGTGTAGTAGTTTTAGTCTCAGAAACTGCGAACCTTGTGGGTTTTCTTACTACCCTTTATATAGTCTAGGGTTTTCTCTATTTCCGTTACCCGCATTTAGGGTTTATGGAGGAATGCCCTTGCGCCGCTATTACCCAATCTTTGTGTAATCTAGCACGTAAGGCTCCCCTGGGTATCAACTTGTGCACCAAACCTCGAGGGCCATCCGTCCTGGGGGTGCCCTAACTATTCACGTGCCATGCATGTGGCTTCCCTTGGAAACCCTAACCCTAATGGGCTGTCGTGGCTTTCAAGGCTCTTTACTCGTGTCGTGCCCAATTGCGCAATTCACACCACATGCATGGGCACCTTGTGACCTAGGCTTTCTCCTAGGCGTTTTACTGATAATTGGTGTGCTTTCTGGGACCCACCTTTCATGGTCCAATTCAGCTGTTTGAATCGCCGATGCCCGATGTCACATCAACCTTACTCTGTTGCCAAGGACACGTCGGCACACCCTGGTGATCGACATCCGACCATTAATCGGCACCCTAGCTCGTGCCGCTTATGAGACATTGGCTCATTCCGCTTGTGGGACCCAGCTTACGTGGCCCACCATTACTTAGCAGTCAACGATGTCTGAGGATTGGTCGGTACACAAGCCCCCCAGTCTCAAGCTGTTAACTTGTTCAGCGAAGAGACTAAGTCATCGCCCTTGGCGACCTACGTGGCACTGTGTGAAAGGACGTGAACAGTGCACCGAAGTGACGTCTCTTCGTACTTGTTTTAATCTGCACACACGTGGCTAGATCAACGACCAAGACTTATTGACGCTTGCGCTCCCTTATTTACGTTAACTCTTTCAAAACCCCGCGCTTCTTCATTGTTCCATCACTTCACTAAAAACTCTTTCTTCGATCATTCTCTTTCTCTCGAGCGCTCTCTCTTCTTCTTCATCAATAACGACCTTCAACCCTCAACTGCTTAAAGGTATGATTTTTATCTCATGCCCTGCCCTTGTTACATGATTCCGCTGCTCATAACATGTTGTAACTGCTCTGGGTCTGTTTAAGATTTCTGCACTTTAGGTTTTCCTGCATTTTACACTGTTGCGTTCTTCGCTTCTATTTCTATGGTTCATTGAGCCACACCATCGCTTCTTCTGAACCCTCGTCTTTCTTCCTTTCTCCTCTCCCTTTTTACCTTTTCTTCAAGATGGCCAGAACCAAAACCACCTTCAACCCTCCTTCCAACGTTGACTACAAAGCCTTGTACCCTTGAGATTCTGATGACCTCTTCGCCGAGACCTCCACGCTCACCTCCAGCGAGGACGTGAAGAAACATCGAGATGAAGAGTCTGATCCCAAGGGCCGCGTATTTGGGAGGGAAAGTGACGTTTACGTATCAGTTTGACCTTGCACGAAGGGCGAATCGGTATGTGCTGACGATCGCACCAGCGCTGGGGAACCCTTTTTCTTCTTATACTCCACCATCTTCAAGCAGATCAAACTCCGCTTGCCGCTCACGGGGTTCGAGCGGACGCTCTTGACTGAAATCAACGTGGCCCCTGCCCAGCTGCATCCCAACAGCTAGGCCTTCATCAGGGCGTTCGCCATTTTGTTCAACCATCTAGGGCACACCCCTTTAGTGGACGTCTTCCTCCACTTCTTCGAGGCCAAGAGCCTAGGGAAAAATCTTTAGGTAAGCTTCAACGGGGTGGCGAGGAGAGTCCTCCTAACCCCCTTCCAACAATCTTATAAGGGCTTCAAAGGGAAGTTCTTTAAGGTGTGTTGTAGCGCCCATGACCCTACTCTATTAGATGGGTTCCCACTTACTGGGTGGAGAAGCTAAAGTTCAAGAAGCCCAGGGGTCTCGAGGAGCTGTCTCCCCCTGATGGCGAACTGTGTCAGGTCCTTGCAAGCTTGGGAGCAGTGTTTAACATTGCAACTGATTAAGTATGAGTATAGCACCTCAGACCTCAAGGGCTATATTGGTATTGCTCCCTTCCCCTTGCTTGACTTTACTTATGCTTCTTGTTGCAGGGTGTATACTATGATTATCTCCTCATGTTTCCTTATCTTGGTGCAGGTATGGTGTTTAACGAAGAGAAGAGGAACAGACTGGCTGAGTTGATTGCTCGCCGTCAAGCGGCACTTACTGGTGCAGGTGGCTCAGCCAAGAATAAAGGGGTGGTGGCAATTGATTCTGATCCTGCCCGTTGACCAAAACGTTGGAGCTTGCCTCGTCAAACTTGGATCGACGTGTGCACCGCGTCAACCTCCGTCCTTCGCCGCGATCCACCTCAAGAACCTGCAAAAGAACAGAGCGG
>Ga0123342_1007119_pt1 | contig 15010 bp, 5 predicted proteins | sample Turbeawhitnodule_FD_89960 | JGI IMG/M metagenome (GOLD analysis project Ga0123342, IMG submission 89960) | Root nodule microbial communities of legume samples collected from Mexico - Turtle bean Mexico white nodule | ecosystem: Host-associated > Plants > Roots > Nodule | place: Mexico: Nepantla... | reverse complement strand
TCCGGATTATATAATCCGGAAGTCTTTTTTCATATGCATGATTACTTTCCGGATTACATAATCTGGAAGTCTTTTTTAACTTCTGGATTATGTAATCCGGAAGTCTTTTTTCAAATGCGTTTCCGGATTACATAATCCAGAAGCTATTCTATGGGGGTGGCACAAGAAGGATAAAATTGTATTTTCATGTTGGGTATGGAGGTGCCAGAAGAAGATATGGAGGTGCAGGAAGAAACAGTCTTGTTGTTATAAGGCAAACCAAACAAAGTATGACCCCTAGTGAAACTTCTAGGAAATGTAAATATAGGTTTCCCCTTGTTCCATATGGAATAATAAGAGTGAATGATCAAGTATATGAAATAAAATGTATTCAAAAATTATTAAGTAGAAATTACTTTTAAAATAAAAAATAATTAATTATTATATTTATTAAATTAAATTATTTTTTATAAATTAAATTATTTTTTATAAATTAAAATATTATTAATATTTAAAATGATTTTTATTATTAATAAAAAATTTAAATTAATTTTTAAATTAGTAGTTTTTAAAATATTGGTAACAATTAGATATTAATTTAAACACTAGTTTATAATTTTGTATTAATAATAAAAATTACTTTAAATATTAATAATTTTTTATTTATAAAATATTTAATTTAATTAATATAGTAATTAATTATTTTATGTATTTAAAATTAATTTTTATTTAATAATTTTATGATAGTAATAGTTTATTACATATAAATATAAATATTAGATGATAAAATAATACAAGATATAAAATAATAACAAATGAGTTTGGATTTATAATAATAATAATCTAACTTTTAGTAAAATAAATATTTTTTATGGAAAATAATAATATAATATCTAATTTTTTTAGTACAAGGTTTATTAATCTTATTTCGCTTTAAAAAAAATGAAAAGGTTTAATAATCCTATTCTACTTTTTTAACATTTATATACAATTATTTCATTATTAAATTATTTTGACAAATTTCTCCATAAAAACAAAAAAAAAAATTCTTAATTAACTAAAATTCTCTTATACACAAGCTCAAAATCTGAATTTAGAGAAATTTTTACTAGCATTTGCATAAATTAATTTTAACTAAAGAAAATCTATTCTAATTTTGTTTATGGAGAAATTTTTCTACACAAATCTTATACTGTTTATTAATTCAGAAACTTTCTTCTATTTCATGTAAATGAAATTAAAAACAATTAACATTTTCTAAAATAAACAATTTTAAAAAATTAAAATTAAAATCTCACAATAAATAAAATTTAATAAATTAAATATCTAAGAATTATTTAATAGAAAAATAGACGAAATTAGGAAAAAGCATTTCAAGTGGCTGAGAGACGGAAGATAATATGTAATAAAAAATTTAAAATTTAAATTTCACTTGAAAATGCTAGAGTCAAAATAACTTATAACAAAACATACATAAATGTTACGGAAGATTTTGCCTAAATAAAAATAATACGAGAAAATGCATGTGCAAACTGCAACTACAACAGATTCATAAAAGTTTGGTGAATTTAAGTAAACATTAGTTTCAAAATAACACGCATGACTTACATTACACCATTAAATTTGAATGCAAAATCTTTCGGCATGCTCTAAAAGTCTCGAATCCTATGTTTGTAATTTTCAACTTGGTTAACAGAGCAATACCGAAACTAGAATAGGAAAAATGGCGAGTTAATATTTGAAAGCAATTAAGCATGTGGCGTTATACTTTATCAGATGTCCCATTTACATCACAGTTTTACTAAACTAGGAGTCTACCTATACAGATGCACGTGATGCAGATCAATATGGCAGTATATTTTCATGGACAGTTGAGTGATACAAGACTAAACCAAACCCCTCAACTCATGACTAAAATTTCCAGACGCTTAACTGAAGCATTTTATAATTGCAGTGAAGATATGGCAGAAAAATAATATTTAGACAGAAATCCGAACATAAAATCTCCCCACCCACCTCCATGGAGAACCATTTCTGAAAATTTGAGTATCCTATTAGCACTAGACATAAATAAATATTTTCCTCTATCCCCTAAATAAATTTCTCTAACTTCCTTGATGTGCGAGGTTCCGGCGGCCGGAAGGTCTCCAACCGCAAGTTGGAGCTCGCACAGATCTCACTCAAAACAGCATCTCCCTCCTCCATTTTTATTACCTCCAAGGTGCTTCCGAGAACATCAGCTGCAAGCCCAACTTTTAATAGGCTTCCCGGTTCCTCTCCACCCTCATGTATTAACTGTCCAATCTCGTTCAAAGAGACTACATGCTCTGTTATAGCTTTGGCAAAAACACGGCCAAGAAACTCTGCTGCTTTGGGGGCATCATTAACCGCATCTTCCAAAGTACTAAGAACAGATTCAAACCTAGCCAACACAAAATGTTAATGAGTAACAATTCATTTTATTTACAGAACGATAGATTCTTACAATTAGTCATCATACTATCAAAAACATCTCACCCTTTGATGAGCTGGGCTTGACCCAAGGGTCCATCCTGAGATTTCACAAGCTTGACAAGCAGCTGGGCCAAAAGATCTCTCTCTGTGTCCTTCCTCTCAAAGGAGTCTGTGACCCAGAGAGAAACCATGGAAGCATGAAAGCTTGGAGAGTTCAGATCTTTGATACATAGAACAACTTCACTCAAATCTCTGGCACTGGATTGAATAACCAAACAGTTAGAAGAATACGAAGCAAGACAAAATAACTAGAAAATATATCTTCACTATAACACTACAAATATTAGAAATCAAGATCCCTTGACAAAATGCTTAAAAAAGCTTATTTAAATGAAGATTCAATAGTTAATCATTAAGCTAATTTTTAATCATGAAATATAATTTGTATTGAAACGTAAAATTCAAACGACAATGAAAAATTACTTCCAATATATCATATCATATAGATGATATATATTGTGGTGTTAAATGTCCTAGAAATAAATACAACAGCTAAACCACAAGTCTTATAAAAACATACTAATTAGTTACATCTGAGTTAGTTAAGACGTTATTTTTTACACATGGAACAAAACAACGAAATAGCATAATATAGTACGTGCATTGAATGAGTTAAGTGGAATAATCAATTAGAATAACTTAAATGTTGCTTAAATATCTTTTAGTTTAAGAATTTAAACTTTATCTAACTTTTCCATTTTTTTCACAAGGAAAAAAAATGACAATGATTAAATGGTGTGATTTGTGTCAGGGATATAAATTGCACAAATCCATTCATGTAACTTACTATGCAGAAGTCATTTGATACAACATCTCACGAGGATTAGAATTGTGAATCATAAGTTTCTAATTACTACGATCACAAGCTTAACGGGTGAATCTATATCTTGAAACAGTTTCAACATTAACCTGATGTTGCAGCAAAAAAGAATTTTAAAGTGATAGTAGCAGTAGCAACAAATACAGTTTGAATCCGCACAGGAATAGAAATAAAAGCAGGGAGAAACAAAATTAAACCCCCTATTGTATGGTCATCACTTTGCCCGATGTGGATAAAGTGATGAAGGGATGTTAAGATCTTCACATGCCATTTTTTTATAAATTACACAGTTGGAAAAAGTAATTATAGACCAAACAGTGATACAATCAAATAAAAGCAGGGAGAAACAAAATTCAACCCCATGGTATGGTCATCACTTTGCCCCATGTGAATAAAGTGATGAAGGGATGTTAAGATCTTCACATGCCCTTTTTTTTATAAATTACACAGTTGGAAAAAATAATTATAGACCAAACAGTGATGAAATCAAATAGTCAGAACATTTTGCTAATACGGCAAACAGAATCCATTTAACATACTGCAAGTCCACAACCATAAAAAATTACAATCAGGGTTCAAAAAACTAAAACAAAAAAACATAATTTAAAGTGAAAACTAAACCCCATTGTTTGGTCATCACTTTGCACCACCACGTGCATACAAAAGTAAAGAAAGGAAGTTAAGATCTTCACATGGCATTATTCTATGAAATTATAGAATTAAAAAAATAACCAGGTCAAAATATGAGAAAAAAATAGAACATAAAGTCAACTATTAAAAATTGATGTATACATCAAATGCATAAACATTTTTTCTTCACAATTACTAATGCTAGAACCCACAGTAGCCTGTACAGTGAACTTGCCATAATTATAGACCAAACAGTGATCAAATCAAATAGTCAGAACATTTTCCTAATACGGCAAACAGAATCCATTTAACATACTGCAAGTCCACAACCATAAAAAATTACAATCACAACTGTAAAAGTCAGGGTTCAAAAAACTAAAAAAAAAGCCATAATTTAGGAGTGAAAACTAAACCCCATTGTTTGGTCATCACTTTGCACCACCACGTGCATACAAAAGTAAAGGATGTTGAGATCTTCACATGGCATTATTCTATCAAATTATAGAATTAAAAAAATAATCAGGTCAAAAAATGAGAAAAAAATAGAACATAAAGTCATTATTAAAAATTGATGTATACATCAAATGCATAAACATTTTATCTTCACAATTACTAATGCTAGAACCCACAGTAGCCTGTACAGTGAACTTGCCATAAATAACATTGTTCAAAAATGTACAAATAATATCAATATCACAATACAGTTTTTCAGTATCCTTTGAAAGCAATACATTTACTGACACAAAACAATACAAGACACAATACTAACCAAACAAATAAAATCCTTCACCCAAGGGGAATATTCTGTCTTAAAAGTGAAACAGGGTGCTTTTAAGTGAGAACCAACCAAATTTCTTATATGGGGGTTATAATTAAAAACTAATAAATACTAAATTGTAACTTGTGTTTCTCAAAGAAAAAGCACAATTGGCCTAACAGGCTGAAACAAATGGATTAAAGACACCATAAAGAGAAAACAGTACCTGTAGTATTCTCTGATTGCTAACATGGACATGTCCTGTAACCGATCTTGGGTAATATTTTGGGAGACTGCTGTCCCTTGTGTTCTGGCAGGTGGTGAAGTTACAACAGGTTTTTCAATAATCTTATTTGCATTTCTAAAGTCCCTGTTCGCATAATTCACATTATGGTCTTGAACACTAGATTGATCATAAGTAGAACCAGAAAATCTATCTGGAGCATATCTTGATGCAGGATCATCCCTAGAGCTGTATGAAGTGCGCTCAGACAAATTATTATAACCATTAAGACCAGTTGAACTTGAAACTGCAGGTGGACCTCTAATGGACATTCCTCTGGCAAGACCACCCATTGGTCCCAAGGTTATTGATTCATCACCTAAAGGTCTTTGAGGTAAGGGAACTGACAATGTCCTAGTCTCGTAAGTTTGCCTTTCCTCACTACGAGCATCCTGGGAACCATATCCACGAACTTGATTAGGCAATCCACGCACTCCACCCATCTGAGCATTAGGAGATAACATAGATGACCCTCTTGGACCAAAATCCATAGGCATCCTTCTAGATGGATTGTTGCCTGGACCACGACCCAATCTACCAGCTTGGGCCATCCTCTCTTGTGAAGCATCTCTGTGCACCTCCTCAATCTTCTTTGGACCTTCAACTTTTCTTCTTTGTTGCCATTTATTCCTTCTCAAATCAATTACATCCTTCAGCATGAACCTCACCCTAGAAGATAAATTCATGTTGTTTGACAATGATCTCATCATTTCAAAATATGCATCCATATGTTCTTTGGCTTTGGGATGATCAATCATCTCCCCAATAGTACTCATCAGCTTGCACAAAGCTTCAATATCTTCTTCATCTGGATCCTGATACTGACCCAATAACTTCTTGATGCATTCATGCATAATCCTCTCTGTCAACATTTTCTTCTTATATAGTTCTCCAATCAATCTGATATTTCCCAACATCCGTCTCCTTGCCTTGGTTCGTTTGTCTTCTCTTTCCTCTTTAGACAGCTTGACCTCACCTTCATCAGCCTTATTAGCTTCTTCTTGCTCTCTTTCACCCCTTTCAAATTCTTCCTGGCACTTGTTTAATAATAATCTCTTAAAAGTTATCTTTTCATTGTCTTGACTGAGATCAGGCAATGCAGCAGCCAGATGAAAACAGAAATTGGCATACATTTCACAGAAGGTAGGCTCCATCAAGGCCTTCTCAAAGATTTGTGAGATGACACCATTGAGAGTAACTACATTGTCAATATTAACTGCTCTAACCTGATCAAAAAGCTTCTCAAAATTCTGAGGAGTTAATTTGTTTAATATGCCCTTCAACTGCCTCTGCTTCGCCTCTTCCTCATCGGTCACTTTACCCACCTCATACTTCCTCTCAGCTTTGTGCATCATCTGTAAAGGAGTTTGAGGAGATGGAATTAAACCCCTATGCTGGAAGTTTGTAGCACGCTGCCACCTTTCTCCATCAGGGCTATTTCTTTGCATTCCTCCCTGATTTACCATGGATTGCATTGGACCAGAAAGAATTCCTCCAGCATATTGCACAGGTGTCTGTGTTCGTGGATTCCTTAAAACACCAAAATTACCTCCTTGGCCAGGACGAAATCCTGCATTACCACCAACACCATCCAAACGCATACCAGAATGATATGCATTGGAAACTTTATTCCATTTGTCGTCCTCAATAATACCACTACCACGACGAGACATGCTGCCTGACCTATCAATAATTCTTCCAGTAGAAGGTGAATCACGTTCAATTACATGAGAACTAAAATTAGGATTAATCAAAACCTCAGCTATGTCTGCTGTGATTTCAAACCCTTCAGGAAGATCAGAGCATTGCTCTGAAAATTTCAAAAGGAAATCTCTGGAGTACTTTTTGCCGGTAACTGCACTTCCTTCCCTCTGTTCAGTTTCATCTGAAACTTCTAGTTTTGGCGTAGACATGTCAGCAGCTTCCTCCCAATCTTCAAGTTCAGCTTTACTCTGCTTAGATTGCTTGTTTGCTACAGCATCTGACAGTGCAGCATCAGTAGGCAACTGCTCTAAATTTCCAGAAGCAGAATCACTTTCTGTTTTTTCTGCACTTATCACAGATTCTTTCTTCTCCTCAGGTCCCGTGTATGCATTATAAAGATCAGATGACCCAGCAGCATCGGCCTTCAGAAGAATCTCTTTTCTTTTCTTCTTACCCTTTGATGTAGGTTTCACCTTACTAGGCTCTGAAACCAGTTTGTCCTTGGTACCTAATGCTGGAAGAGACACTGCACCACTGCCAGTACTGTCCGAACCATCCTTCAAATGTTTTGAAGATGTTTCTATAATATCAGCAGACTGCTGATCAGATGTGCCAGAATTTGTAGAAACAGCTTCATTACTAATTACACCGTCATTTCTGATCAAGGAAACATCTTTTGCATCCAAAGCAGTATCATCAGCCATCCCCTCACATCCTGCACTAGAACTTGTAGATCCATCCTGCCCGGGCTGCACAGACCTCAAGGCTACATCCTCAGTGTTTAGCTTTACATCACCCTGCTTAGTTTGTTTTAATTCTGTTCCACCAACACTGACATCTTGTTTACATCCTTCAAGAGACAACTTTTCTGTTTTATCCACCACTTCCATAATATTTGGCTGCAATAGTTTATCCTGTTGTAACAGTTCCTCTATCTCAGCACTCTTAAGATTGTTAAAATCATCCACCCGTATAAAATGTCCTTCTGCTGAAGCACGAGCTAACACTTGTGTAGAATCGTTAGTTTTCATTTCAACAGCATAAGGCATGCTGCCACTAGTAGCTGATACTACGTCTGAAGCTGCAGCTGAGAGATTTTCCCTGGGAATTACTGCAGAATGGTTTGTTTTAGTTCCCACAGTTTCAGAAACTTCATCAGGGATACCACCATCAACAGTTTGGGAAGGCACATTAACCACACCAGGAGATTGCACAGCAACCTTGTGAGAAAGAAAAAGGTAAAGGAATGTTCTCTCTTGAAGGAAATCAAAACAAATGAGGAAAAAAATGTTTTAACAAATATTAACTTACGTACCAGATGCTGTGATTGCCCTTTCTTCTGTATTTTCTTCTGATTATCCTTCAAAGAATTTGACCTACTAACAGATTCCTTCTTTATGCCTTCATTATTAGGTATAACTGAAACAGAATCTTCACTAGCAGCAGATGTAGAAAGCAACAAGGAAGCTGATGCAGGCCTTGCAGAAGATAGATTTGGAAATGAGCTCAAAATTGATGAATCAGTGGATAACTTAGACTGCTGGGAAGATATTTCAGCTATTTCAGACCCTTTTAGTGGTGCAGAAGAGAAAGTATCACCAGGTGTTGATGAAGAACTAGGAGACACACTCTTTTGGGTACTGGAATTGGCAAACGAATCTGCAACACCAGATCCTCCACTTGGCTTAATTGACACAGAGGTTACTCCTGATGGAGCAGATAAGATTGCATTATGCACATCACGGGAAAACTCTGGATTGGGTAGTTCAGCATTTCCAGTAATAGGAGTGCCAGCTTTATTAACAGGCAGGGAACTATGAGATGATGAATTTACAAAACTAACATTCTGCGGACCATGGCTCACAGCATAATTAAATCTGGGTGGCTGGGAATTAGGTGTTATCTGGCTATTAGCAGTTGGATAAAAGAGAGAATTGGTACTATATGAGCTCGATGAATAGTAATTAATAGGATGAGAAGCTGCAAATTGCTGGGCAGGCTGAGATTGAGAAGCCATACCAGAATGAGGCCTCACACCAGATGACCCACCATCTGAATATGCATCTGCTCTTTTATCAAGTCTTAGCTCTTCATGTGTCTCAGGATGAGTTATCTTGACAGGAGTAGTTTTACGAGGACCACCAAACTTCCCTCCTTGCTGAGGTGGATATTGTGGGCTAATTCCAATACCCATGTTGCCTAACTGATGGGACAACTGAGGGCCAATTTGAGGAGTGAAACCCATGCTTTGGCCCTGATGCATGATTCCCTGAGGATGGATGGGATGAGGTTGAAGGTTTGGAACAAAAACCGGTTGTTGCACTTGTGTGGCACTTCCAATTGGCAAAGGCATTGGCAATGGCATCTGAAGCGGTGCTGATGACATACCTTGAGATTGAATCTGTGGATTGGGACCACCAAAGTGTACAGATGCCTGTGACTGGTGGTATGGCATTGGCATTGAAATTCCAGTTAAAGGAATGACAGAAGGCTTCTGCACCTGGCTTGCTGGGGGTAACGGTGACACTTGAGTATCCTTTTTTGCCCTAGGCGCAGTATGAGTCTCCCCAGTATTAGATTGGTCAGTAACACCTGCCTCCTTCTTCACTGCCTGCTGCTTTGGAACAGGAGGAGTTGGCACTGAGGATGCAGGTCTAAAAGAATCATGTCGAGCCTGCATGTTATGAAATTATACACCAAACAAATGCTTGAATTAGTATGCAAACAGGAGAAGAAGACAACTTGAGCAGACTGAGTACTAAAACATAGATGCGTGCACCCACTTGTCAGATTTTAATTTTTGAAAAAGGAATTCCTAATGAACTTTCTAAGACAGAAGGAGTTGACATCAGTGCCATCAATTACACCCTCATTCCTTCTAAAGTATTAGCCAGCAAATTTACATCTATATTGTTGTACATATAACAAGGAGGTGGAAGTGAGCAGAGAATAAACTGCAAACCTGATCGCGCTTCTGCTCATCTATATTAGGAGGAGCTGAGCTTGTGCGAGCAGGAATCTGCATGTAATAGCAAAACATGATTAACCCCCTATGCCTACAGGAGCTTTGATACTGCACAAAAGTTTACACCAGGAGGACAGTAAGCATTTATTAGATATAAAACTTACAGCCATCCCATTCATAAAGCCAGGACTGATGGATCCAAATTGGAAAGGAAATGCCTTAGATGCATCTGCTGGGGCATACAACAACATTCAGATCACTCTCACAAATCAGATGTAATGGATAAAAAGTTATTTCAAACATGTCACTTTACTATGACCCCAAACTACAATTGAGAATAAATCTTCTTTTAATTTTCGGTACTTAATGGACAGCATCAAAAAATTTACAAGGGCGACATACCCTTAGCAGGAGTTGTAGGAGCTGCTGGATCAGAACTCATAGAGAGAGGTTGAGAGGTAGGAGCTTTTGGAACAGCTCTGGTGCTCCTTTGCACAGCTGACGATTCAAATGGCTTGGCAGTTGCATTCGAAACTGGCGCATCAGATACTCCTATAATAAAACATAACAAGTGAATGGTGTCCATAAAAACAATATCAAGAGCTCAAATAAATACATAAAATCCGCTTACATTACAAATTGGAATGTGCATATAATTCCCCTCAACAACATAATACCGCACTCAAAAACAAATTAAGCGAAGAAACAATTTTGAAAAGACATATTTATATTAAACTTACCATGAATCTGCGGCTGTACGTGGGAACCGTTTGGTACGGTCCGGGCTGCATAAGTACTATTAGACTCAGCCGAATTCACCACTGCAGGGTTTACCCTAGATTGGCCACCTTGTGCATTGTTATTAGACTTCTTGTTAAAACTAACACAGGCAACAATAAATCAATAACAGAACAGAAACAAAATAAAGAACAAAAGCACGCCACTTATAAGGGTTAAAGAGAAAACGCAAGCAAATCATATAACCCTAGGTCACCGCGCAACAACCCCAGTTTCAATCAACACCACCTCACACTGAAAACAACCCAACCCAACACGAAATACAAAAAAAAGGTTAAATAAAAATCACAATCCCAACACCTTTTATTCATGAAAACACACAAAAGTTCAAAAAACAAAGAAAAATAAAATCAAACCCACAAAATTACAAACCCTACCAAACTCACCTCCGGTTTGAGGAGAGCGACGGAGAAGGCCCGGCGCCGCCACCGCCGCCTCCGCCCCTACCGTACGCACCGCCGGAGGAGCCTCGCTGTTGATTGAAGCTGGCGGATCGCCCGGATTTTCGGTACACAGAGTCGCTCTTCTCGGACTTTGATTGATTGAAGGACATAAATCCCAACCCTTAAGTCCTCAAAATCAAAGTTTCTTGAAAAAAAATTACAAAAACACAAAAGGAGAGGAAAAGATAGAAATTTTCCTCCTCAATTTCCCCTGCAACGAAACAAGCAGATCCACGTCATCATCGCACGCAATCAAAGGCAGGCCGTACGAGGAACAAGATGAAAAAAAAAAGTGAGGTTAGTGGGTGAGAGAGTGTGGCACCTGAAGAGTGTGCAATTAGGGTTTCTTTATGTTTTCCTTTTTCCCTTTGTGTTGTTATTATTCGGTGGATGGTTCTTGGCAGTGGTGTGTGTATCTGAGACCGATGGATAGAAGAAGGGAAAGAGCGATTTGGGAAGAGAGAGAGAGAGAAAGAGAAGAGAGAAGAGAGAGAGAAAGAGAAGAGAGAAGAGAGAGAGTAGTGAGCGAAAGCGTGGTAACAAAAACGAAAAAGCTCGTCCTAAGAGTGAGGCTTAAGAGAGTGGTCAAAAGAAAGGGTAGGTTTTTTAGGAGATCACTTCAGAAACGCCTCGCTCGCGCTTTTGGTGAGATACATCATAGATACCCTCCTCTCCTTCTAATTTCTTTCTCCCTTCACTTTCTCAAAATCAAATAAATAAATAAATCATAACCAGACTCCACCTTTACACAACATTTTTAATATTATACTGTAACAAACTAACACCTATTTACCACATTTTTTATTTTTATATTTATTCTAAATTAATATATAAATACTCTTACACCCGATAATACAAATAAACTATAACAGGTAATGTTAATTTTTTCTTTTATTATCTTTTTCTTATTTTTTTAGAAATTATCCTTATCTTACTTCTTTAAATTTCTGCTGTATTATCCAACAGTTATTAGGATTTTTCCAAATCATATTTTGTTGCTCTAATCTTCTAAACTATTATTATTCAAATGATTTTAACATATCAGATTATGAAATTAATAGTCAGATAAGATGCATAAATTACCATAATTATTTTATTTTTATTTTTTCATTGATTTTAAAAATCTATCCATTTAACTTATAATCGTAACTGTAAGTTTTTTTTAAGAAATGTAAGTGATATTGATATTTTCGTTTGTATATTTTATTTTAGATTCTTCTCCAAAGAATTTAGAGTAAATTAAGTTAAGACTTTGTATGATTTTTTAAAATTACATACAATACTTTTACTCTCTTGTTTATCTTTATTCGTTCTTACCAGTGGTTTAAAACACATTACGTTGTATAGTTTTTATATGGAAAGTTGTAACTAATATTTAACATCTTAAAAATATCTCATGCGAATATAATTACTCTAAAACTTATTATATTATGTTACCATTAACACGTGTCTAAATCTCTCTAAACAATTAACACATGTCTAAAGTTTAAACTTTTCTAATCAAATATTGCAGTGTTTTACAATTAAATTGATATTTAAAAAATCGTTTTCAAAATTTATTTTGTTTATTTGTATAACATAAATATTTGGTTATATGATTAGAATTTCTAATAAGTATCACTTTATATATAAATTATATTATAATTGAAGTTTATAATAAAACAATATATTTTAATATATAAATTATAACTTTATTTATTAAAAAAGATAAATTGTGGTATAAGATTATTTCTAACTGTTAATAATTCCTTCAATAAAAAATAAAAAATTAAAAAGGATATACGGTTAAGAAACAAATACACTTATACACTTAATAAAGTAAAGAAGGGTTAAAACTATAATTAAAAAATATCTAGTATTATAAGAGTCTGTGATATATAATTTAAATTAGGAGAAGAGGACTTTCGTCCTTAAGATTATACTAAATGATATTCATATCTTAAATATACATTTGCTTAGCAAGTATTTGTGTTTTTTAATAAAATAATGTTCATTTTTTATTTAAAAAGAAATATCTTTTTTAATTTATTACAAATTTTAAATTTTTAAAGATTGATAATAATAGAAAGACTTGCAAAAACTTTATAATTGTCACCAGATATTAAATAAAATTAGTGGAACTCATTAAAATACATGTAAAAATTCAGGAAATAAGAATAATAGAGAAATTTGCAAACTAAAATTAATTTTCAGTAAATACTAAATTTATTAAAGATTATAAAAATTTATTCTCTAAATACATATTTTAATTTATAATATATAAAATAATAACGAGACGTGCTTTTCAACTCTTTGCAAGATTCTAAAACACGTTATCATACGTTTACGTCTTCTTAACCCAACCTAATTATTTTCTTAATATTCATTATTAAATTGAGGTTTTAATAAGGAAGTGTTAGTAATATTATTATATGGAACAATTTTAATAACATTTTTATCCATATTATTTTTTAATTTCGTTATAATTTTTATTCTAATAGAATGTCTTATAAGATCCAAATGTTAATATTAGTATTTTATTTGATTGTTGATGTTTTAAAAATAGACAAATATTTTTTCAGAAATCATCTAAAACTCATATATTAAATTGTATGTCACGACGATCTACTTTATTGAAAATATTTTCTAAGACCTAGATCTTAAACTTACTTTTATAATAAGAATTGTTTACAATAAAAATTTAATTTGAAAGAAAGTTGGATTAATGTTTATATATCAAAACATCTCTTCATTTTGAGGGAGATGATTTTACTGTTCACAGGTATATACTCTCCTCCTCTTCCCTGCAAAATCCTAGATCCAAACCATTGATATCTTCTCACTTCTTTCCTTGTGAACAGTACATTCATGGAAGCAAACATAGCCTAAATGTTTAGATACTTCAGTATTATTATTTAGATCCATAAAATTTCTCACTCTTGTAAGCTATTTAGAATAAATGTTTATCATATTAATACATTTCAACCTCAATTCTATTAATTCAATATATACACATCAAGTGAAATAAGATTTAACTTCAAAACCTCTTGTACTAACCAACTTTATCTAATTTATTTTTAAACATGTTAGATTTATAAACATATCTAATTCTGATATGAGATAGTAAATATCAAACAAATATTTTGTATAAAACTTGTATTAAATATGTCCTACAAGATAGTAACATCTCACTCAATAAAATAGTTTACAAGCGAATCTCATTTCTATACATCAAGATAAGTTTTTTACATCAACATTTGTATATCCACCAATTTGTTTCAAGTGGTTAAGAATTTTCCCTCAACTAGTTATTATATAATAATCTACATTATTTAGATAACTAATGAAGTAAGGATACATGTATATCTCTTAATTATAGTCCTTGTACTTAATACTTATAATATTCAAATTAGTAAATATATTGTCTAAAAATATTAACCTTAGAATTATTCCATACAATACAATTCCTTCCATTCAATACAAATACATTATTACTCAAATGAAACAAAACTAAATTAAATTAAATGTTACATCATTAAACATTTATATACATATAAAAGATTTAAATATACATTTTAATTAACTCATACACTACTTGAGCAACCTATTTTATTTAAATAAGAGAAGGATTTACACTACCTATTTTATTTAAATAAAAGAAGGATTTTCACTTTAATGAAAGAAATAAAAAATTTGTTCAAACATGTTTTCTTTCAAGGAAAAAAATCACTTCAACATAAAACTAAATTAAAGAAAAAATAGTTTTCTTGCATGATGTTTGCTTGAATTAAAAAAAAATCATTTGATGGAAAATTGTAGATAACTAAAATTTAGCATATTTCATAAAACAAACCTACAACTTAAGATTATCATTTCTACCCATCCTTCTCACTTGCTTAGGACTTGTGTGTTAGATCATTTGAGCAGTTGGGATGAAATTCTACCTTTGGTGGAGTTCACTTACAATAACAATTACCAAGCTAGCATAGGAATGGCTCCTTTCGAGGCATTGTATGGAAGAAAGTGTAGGACACCTCTGTGCTGGTTTCAGGATGGTGAGAGTGTGTTAATTGGACCAGAATTAATACAACAAACCAATGAGAAAGTCAAAATGATTCAGGAAAGATTGAAAACATCT
>Ga0123342_1007118_pt1 | contig 15011 bp, 12 predicted proteins | sample Turbeawhitnodule_FD_89960 | JGI IMG/M metagenome (GOLD analysis project Ga0123342, IMG submission 89960) | Root nodule microbial communities of legume samples collected from Mexico - Turtle bean Mexico white nodule | ecosystem: Host-associated > Plants > Roots > Nodule | place: Mexico: Nepantla... | reverse complement strand
GGCTTGATCTTCTCTTTGACTTCTTTTAATTTGTGAGAAGACTAGAAGGAAGAACTTCAAATGTGTAGGTGAAAATCCTCTTCCTTCATTAATAAAATCCTCTCCTAGTGGATATCCATCATGCACTCTTGGCTCAAAATAAAATTCGAACACAACAAATTGAGCAACTAACCACACAAATGGCTAAATTGCCCCAACAATTATATGTTGTTCATTCATCTCAAAGCCAGAGTCAATCAATCAAGTGTGATTTTTGTGGAGGTGATCATCCTAATGGTCACTGTTCTTATCATAACAATTCACCTGAACCTGAGGATCCATCCATGCTTGAAAGAATGAGTAAAGTTGAAGATGTGCTAACAAAGCTTGTGATAATGGAAGAAAATATCATGGCAACAATAAGGAATATAGAGATCCAGATGGAAAAAGTGGCCAAACAATTTGAAGAAATAAAAGTGGCCAGTTTTCAGTCGACAGCCAAAATAACCCAAAAGAGCATTGCAATAATGTAATAACTAAAAAAGAAGATGAGACTGAGGAGTTAGAGAGAGAAAAAAAAAGTGAGGAAGAAAAATTAAAAATAAGGAGAGAAGTGTTCTTGAAAAAAGATTTATCATATCCTCATCCTCCTTAAAAAAAAGAGAAGGAAAGAAAATTCTTTGACAAATTGCTCCCTAAAAATTATTTTGCTGGAAATCTGAAGCAAGATTCAACATTTGAAAGATTTCGAAAGAATAGGAGCTACATTGAAGAAAGAAATATAGAGCTGGAGGATAGATACAATGCCCTTATAAGAAAAAGCTTGCCTAAAAAATTCAAGGACCTAGGAAGTTTTAATCTTTTAGTGTCTACATGTGCTTTATTTGTGGACAATGTCTTGCTGGATTTGGGGGCACGTATAAATCTAATTCCTTTGGTAATGCTAAGGAAGATAGGTGATTTGGAGGTTCAACCCATCAAAATGCAGTTACAATTGGCAGACAGATCCATCAAATATCCATATGGTGTGGTTGAAGATGTTTTGGTGAAGGTGGATAAGTTCATGTTCCCTGTGGATTTTGTTGTCATGGACATAAAAGAATATGAAGAGGTTCCCTTGGTACTTGGCAGACCCTTTATGAAAACTGTTAGAATTATAGTTGATGTTGACAAAGGAGAACTTCAACTTAGAGCTCAAAATGAGAAGGTAACTTTTCATCTTTTTGGTGGTCTTAAAAGTTTTAATGTAGGGGAAGAATGTGTAGAGAAGCACGAATCAAAGAGAGATTTCCACCTTGAAATAAACAGGCGTCAAGCTAGATGACGTTAACCGAGCGCTTACTGGGAGGCAACCCAATCCACATTTTAGTTTTATGTTGTTTTGTTACCTTTGTTGATTTTATTTTTCAAAAATAAAAAATTGAAAATTGAAAAATAAAAAATAATAATAATAATAAAATAAAAAATAAAAATCCTATATGCCTCCTAATCATTTTGCAGGTTATGTATTTTGACCTGGGGACAGGTTCTATTATTTAGGGGGCAAGACTGTAGATAAAGATTTTAACAAAAAGTTGGATGACTTCTTAAGAAGAGAGAATTGAGCAAAAATATGGTTTTATCTTTCTACTTCTCTTTTCTTTTCAGTTATTTGAATTTTGTTTTATTTTTCTACTTAGTTTTTTGGTTATTTTGTTTTCTGTTTATTTGCTTAGTTGTTTATTTGCTTATTTGATAATTTGAATAAATTTCAATTTAATTTTTTGTTTTCTAGTTTTATTTTTCTCAAATAAAAAAGAACTAGAATATTAATTATGGATTGTGGAAAAAAGAATTTGTGTTTAAATATTAGATAGTGAGATGAATTAGACACGGGTTAGAAAAGAAAATATGATTGAATCCCTATTCAAATGTAGTTGGAATTATGATACATGAAAATTTAACAGGATGATTGATTAGGACAGAGAATGACAAGACAAAAAGGAATGAGACCAATTAAATCAAGTGAATGTGTGAACCTTAAACAATTTTGAGAGTTTTATTGATGAATTAATAGTTGTGGTTGCTTAATTTTTATTTTTGTTACATCATAAAAGAGCATGAAGATGATTGAGCCATTTGTTGTGTTAATTAGGAGCCCAGGGCCAAATAGTCAAATTGTATCTTGTTAGAATTCCATTTTTTTATATATCCCCTTTGGCCAAGAAATTTTTTTTGTTAATATTGCACCTTAACCTTTAATGATATAATTTCCTACCCTTTAGCATGTTTAAGGAAGGAGAACCTAGATGCAATACATATAGAAAAGGGAATGGTTGGTTCTGATTATGAAAGCTCAAAAAGTTGAAAATAGGAAAAAAAATCCTATTATTGAAAAAAAAGAAAAAAAAAATAGAAAGAGAAACATAAGAAGAAAAAGAAATAGAAAAAAAATTAATCATGAAAATCATGAAAAGTCAGAAAGAAAATGAGGAAAAAGGTGACATCGAAAGAAAGTGGTAATTAGATAACATATATGTTCTCTATAATTGAATTGTAGGTAAGTTCTTCTTCTTTAAGATGTGCATTTTGTTATCTAAGAAAAACCAATATTTTTTAGAAGCCCAACCTCATTACAATCCTGGAAAAGACCTCAATATTCATGTTTCTAATATGTTTGTGATTTGAAGATGAAATGAAAAGCAACTGTGATTTGTTATGATTCAGTGAAAATATAGAGAAACACTTACCCGTGAGCATATGCGAAGATATTCCTAGATGAATTGTCATTTATTTGTTTTGATTTGATCTTGGAAGTTGATTGTGTCTATATTTTTCTACATTTGATTTTGGAAGCATCATAAGTTTTTAATTTGATCTATTGTTTAGTGAATTAAGTTGTTTGATATTTAAATTCAAATATATTCATTTAGGACAAGCAAGATTATAAGTTGGGGAGAGTGATAAGTGTCAAATTTAAGTAATATTTCATATTAAAATATAGGCAATTATGAGGATTTATTGCTAATTTACATATAAAATAATCTCTAATTTATGAATTTATAGCTTTTTACATTTTTTATGAGCTTTATTTGAATAAGAGCATTTTATTTTCAAATTTGGTGTTAATTGCATATTTTTAAAGAGGATTGAAGATTTGGAGTAAAGGAGAATAATTTGAGCTAAAAAGAGAAAGTTGGAAGGTCCCAAAATGGAAAAAGATGCAGAGAAAAATTGAGTTTTTTTTTATGTTTGATCACTTAGCTCATTAGCGCGACACAGAAAGCGACCTAACCCTAGAAAACTAGGATAAATAGGGGGCTAGAGGCTCAACTCTAGTGTGCCATATTGAGAGAAAAACACCATAAAGTGAATTGTAACCCAATTGGGAGAATGGAAGGTCCTAGAAGTATGTGTGGCTAATTCTACTCTTTGGGATTTGGAGTAATATGCTTAAAGTCTTATGTATTAAGTTGATATCTTATATATTAATATTCAGTTCTTAATTTATTATTGGTATTGTTGTTTTACTTTTAATTTTCCGTGACAAATTGAGAATCTTAAATCTGACCGGGAGGTACTTTTATGGGTCAGACCTAAACAACAATACTTACTTAACATATTTGAGTGCTAGGGATAAATTTGAAATGTTAATTGTCATTAACGTCTCAGTGTGATTCTAAGTCTATCATTAACACTCAAATATGTTAAGTATTTTTGTTTATGTTTGAACCCTAGAAAACCCTCTCGGTCAGATTTAAGATTTTCAATTTGTCACATAAAATTAAAAGTAAAACAACAATACCAATAATCAACCAAGAACTTAATATTAATATATAAGATATCACCTCAATACATAAGACTTTGAGCATATTACTCCCAATTCCAAAGAATAGAATGAGCCACGCATACTAAAAGCACCTTCCATTCTCCCAATTGGGTTACAATTCACTCTATGGTGTTTTTCTCTCAATCTGGCACACTAGGGTTGAGCATCTAGCCCCCTATTTATCCTAGTTTTCTAGGGTTAGGTCGTTTCCTGTGTCGCGCTAATGAGCTAAGTGATCAAACATAAAAAAAAACTCAATCTTTCTCTGCATCTTTTTCCATTCTAGGACCTTCCAACTTTCTCTTTTTAGCTCAAATTATTCTCCTTTACTCCAAATCTTCAATCCTCCTTAAAAATCTGCAATTAACACCAAATTTGGAAATAAAATGCTCTTATTCAAATAAAGCTCATAAAAAATGTAAAAAGATATAAATTCATAAATTAGGGATTATTTTATATGTAAATTAGCAATAAATCCTCATAAATGCCTATATTTTAATAGGAAATATTACTGAAATTAGACATTTATCACTCTCCCCAACTTAGAATCTTATTTGTCCTCAAGCAAAGTAAATGAATATATTTGAATTTAAATATCAAACAACTTAATTCACTAAACAAAAGATCAAATTAAAAAAACTTATGATGCTTCCAATTTCAAATATAGAAAAATATAGACACAATCAACTTTCAGGATCAAACCAAAACAAATAAATGACTACTCATCAAGGAATATCTTCACATATGCTCACGGGTAAATGTTTCTCTCTATTTTCACTGAATCATAACAAATCACAATTGCTTTTCATTTCATCTTCAAATCACAAACATATTAGAAACATAAATCTTGAGGTCTTTTCCAGGGTTGTAATGAGGTTGGGCTTCCAAAAAATATTGGTTTTTCTTAGATAACAAAATGCACATCTTAAAGAAGAAGAACATACGTACAATTCAATTATAAAGAACATATATGTTATCTAATTACCACTTTCTTTCGATGTCACCTTTTTCCTCATTTTTCTTTTTGACTTTTCATGATGAATTTTTTTTTCTCTTTCTTTTTCTTCTTCTCTTTCTCTTTCTTTTTTTTTTTCTTTTTTTCAATAATAGGATTTTTTTTTCTATTTTCAACCTTTTGAGCTTTCACAATCAGAACCAACCATTATTCCTTTTTCTATATGTATTGCATCTATGTTCTCCTTTCTTAAACATGCAAAAAAGGTAGGAAATTATATCATTAAAGGTTAAGGTGCAATATTAACAAAAAGTTTCTTGGCCTAAAGGGGATATATAAAAAACAATGGAATTTTGATAAGATAAAGGTTTGCTATTTCGCCCTGGATTCCTAATTAACATGTACAAATGCATCAATCATCTTCATGTTCTTTTATGATGTAACAAAAATAAAAATTAAGCAATCACAAGTGTCAATTCATCAGTAAAACTCTTAAAATTGTTTAAGGTTCACACACACACTTGGTTTAAATGCCCTCATTCCTTTTTGTCTTGTCATTCTCTGTCCTAATCAATCATTCTATTAAATTTTCATGTATCATAATTTCAACTACATTTGAATAGGGATTCGATCATATTTTGTTTTTTAAGTTGTGTCTAATTCATCTCACTATCTAACATTTAAACACAAATTCTTTTTTCCACAATTCAAAATTAATATTCTAGTTCCTTTTACTTGCAAAAAAATAAACTAGAAAAGAAACAGATTAAAACAAAAGTTTATTCAAGAAATTTAATTCAAACCTAAAACTAACAAACTAAAAAAACAGAAAATTTATTCAAAATACAAATAAGCTATTAAAACAAACTAAACAAATAAGCAAATAATCAGAAACCTGAAAAATAAAATAAAATAAAAACTAAACAAAAAATAAAATTCAAATAACTGAAAAGAAAGGAGAATTAGATAGATAAAACCATATTTTTTTCTCGATCCTCTCTTCTTAAGAAGTCATCCAGCTTTTTGTTAAAATCTTTATCTACAGTCTTGCTTCATTCGCTGAATCTGTCCCCTGAATAATAGAACTTGTCCCCAGGTCAAAATACATAACCTACAAAATGATTAGGAGGCATATATAATTTTTATTTTTTATTTATTTTTATTTTTGAAAAATAAAATCAACAAAGATAACAAAACAACATAACTAAAATGTGGACTGGGTTGCCTCCCAGTAAGTTCTCGTTTAACGTCATCTAGCTTGACGACGCCTGTTTATTTCAAGGTGAAAAACTCCCTTTGTTGCATCCTTTTGTACGCATTCTTCCCCTGCCTTAAAATTTTTAAGACCATCAAAAAGATGAAAAGTTACATCCTCATTTTGAGCTCTAAGTTGAAGTTCTCCTTTGTCAACATCAACTATAATTCTAGCAGTCTTCATAAAGGGTCTGTCAAGTATTAAGGGAACCTCTTCATCTTTTTTTATGTCCATGACAACAAAATCCACAAGGAACATGAACTTATCCACCTTTACCATAACGTCTTCAACCACACCATATGGATATTTGATGGATCTATCTGCCAATTGCAACTGCATCTTGGTGGGTTGCCCCTCCAAATCACCTAACTTCCTTAGCATTTCCAAACGCATTAAATTGATGCTTCCCCTAAATCTAGTAAAGCATTGTCCATTAATAAAGCACCTATAGACACAGAAAGATTAAAACTCTCTGGGTCCTTGGATTTTTTAGGCAAGCCTTTCTGAACAATTGCTTTGTATCTAGCCTTCAACTCTATATTTCTCTCTTCAATATAGCTTCTGTTCTTTCGAAATCTCTCAAGTGTTGAATCTTGCTTTAGATTTCCTGCAAAATAATTTTTAGGGAGTAAATTGTCAAAAAAAAAATTGTCCTTTTTTTTAAGGAGCATGAGGATATGATAAATCTTTTTCAAGAACACTTCTCTCCTTATTTTTTATTTTTTCTTCCTCACTTCTCTTCTTTTATCTCTCTTTCTAATTTCTTTCCCTCTCAGTCTCATCTTTTTCTTTCTCAGCCCCTACAATATTACCATTCCTCTCTTCTATTACTTTACCACGCTCGATGGCAATTTCATTGCAATGCTCTTGGGTTAGTTTGGTTGTTGACTGAAAATTGGCCACTTTGTCCCTTCGCAATTTGTTCAATTTGTTTTGCCAGCTATCCTATCTAGATCTCTATACTCCTAATCATGGTCATGTTATTGTCATGCGCTCTCATAATATTGTCTTGTGCACTCACAATCTTTGCCAGGGCATTTTCAACTTTATTCATTCTTTCAAGCATGGATGGATCCTCAACCTCAAGTGAATTGTTCTGATAAGAACAATGACCATTAAGATGATCACCTCCACAAAAATCACACCCGATTGATTGACTCTGGGTTTGAGATGAATGAACATCGTATAATTGTTGGGGCAATTTAGCCATTTGTGCAGTTAGTTGCTCAATCTGCTGTGTTAGAATTTTATTTTTAGACAATAGTGCATCTTCTAACAACCCTTTATTCTGAAGACCTTGTCCATCATGTTGGGCTTACAATCAGTTGATGTCAATGCATCAATAATTCTTGCCGCTTGTTCTACCTAAAGAACCATCATTGTGCCACCAGTTGCGGCATCTAGGAGCATCTTTGTGTCAGATCTGAGACCAGTGAGAAATATGCTCAGTTGAGCAATATCTTCAAATCCATTATTTGGGCATTTTCTCAATATCATCTTGAATCTTTCCCGTGTCTCACAGAATGATTCATTTGTTCCTTATCTAAACATAAAAATTTCAAACTTTGTTTTGATGTAGCGAGAGTGGAAAAAATCTTTGCATAAATTTTTCCTCTACATCCTTCCCGCTAGTGAGGCTTTGTTGGAAGTGATTTGAGTCATTCCTTAGCTTTTCCTGCCAATGAAAAAGAAAACAAGCGCATATAAACATTTTCAAGATCACCTTATTGAAAGCTCATTGTTCTTACAAATTCATAAAATGTATCTAAATGTGAACATGGATCCTCGTGTTCCATTGCTGTAAATTGATAGGCACTGATGAGAGTGAGAAAATCGGGATTTATTTCCAAGGCCCTTGGCAGTAGCATGTAATACAATACTAAAAAAATGTTTGGTCCTTGCTAAATGACATAATCTACAAGTGTCTTTCTAGAATGTGATGTTTGTTCTTCTGCCATGTTGTTTTCTTCTTAAAACATATTAGTGGAGAAAAAAACAAAGTATTTTTTTAATAAAAATTAAAAAAAAATCAAAATAAATTTGAAGATAAAAATAAAAACAAATCTGCAAAATAAAAACAAATAAAAAAAATAAAACACTAAAATGACGTTAAGAGAAAAATAACAAAAATATTCAGAAAAAAATATAAGTAAAATAAAAGCTAAAAATAGAATAAAAGAAAACAATAAAAACAAGGAATACGTACTTAAAAATAACAAATAAATACTAGAAATAAAATAAAAACAAAATAAAATAAAACTAAAACAGAATAAAACTAAAAACTATAATTGTAAAAAACTAAGTTACGTAAAAATAAGAATTAAAACTAATAATTAATTAAAACAAATAAATAACAATTACGTAAACCTAAATAAAACTACCTAAACAAAATTACGTAAACTAAACCTATATAAACAAACAAAATAAAAATAAAAATAAAATAAAAATAAAAACAAACTAAAATAAATAACGTAAAGAAAAAAAAAACAACAACTTTCTTTTTAAAGAACAAATCTATAATCAAATCAAATCTGTAATAAAATAAAATAAACAAAATCAAAACAAAACAAATCAAAACAATTAAAATATATACAATATTTAGGAAATTATACTCAACAACTCAAAATCTGTTTTCCGACATCAAAACCTTGATGACTCACTACGGCAAGTGCACCGCGTTGTCACAAGTAATAATTGTCTATATGGATGGATATTGATCCCACAAGGAACCATGAATTATCGAGTACAATAATCGTTAAATATAACAACAGAACAATAAAAAGGAATTGGTTATGTTCGCACTCATCCATTGAAAAAATAGGGATTAAGTTTCATCTCTCTAACTCTCATATTTTTTTATTAGCATGTTAATATTAAATTTGATTGAAATTGATGCCCGTAGAAAATTTATATCGATCCCTCGCATATAAAATCCTTAAGAATGTTTAATCCTAACATAACGATCCATTGCATATTGCATATTTATAAAAAACAACTTAGAATCACAGTCAGACGTTAATGACAATTAACATTTAAGTTTATTCCTAACACTCAAATATGTTTAAGTATTGTTGTTTAGGTCTGAAAACTAAGTATACCTCCCGGTCAGATTTAAGATTCTCAATTTGTCACAAAAAATTAAAAGTAAAACAACAATATCAATAATCAATCAATAACTGAATATTAATATATAAGATATCACCTCAATACATAAGACTTTGAACATATTACTCTAAATCCCAAATGGTAGAATTATCCACGCATACTTCTAGCACCTTCCATTCTCCCAATTGGGTTAGAATTCACTCTATGGTGTTTTCCTCTCAATCTGACACACTATGGTTGAGTCTCTAGGCCCCTATTTATTTATCCATGTTTTCTAGGGTTAGGTCGTTTCTTGTGTCGCGCTAATGGGCTAAGTGATAAAACATAATAAAGGCCCAATCTTTTCTCTACATCTTTTTCCATTTTGGTACCTTCCAACTTTCTCTTTTTAGCTCAAATTATTCTCCTTAAATAAAGCTCATAACAAAATGTAAAAATGTATAAATTCATAAATTAGGGATTATTTTATATGTAAATTAACAATAAATCTTCATAAGTGTCTATATTTTAATATGAAATATTACTGAAATTAATCACTTATCAATGGAAAATGAAATGAAATTAATATAAGGGTGCTTTGTTTTAGATACATATGAGTTTCTAGTCACATTTTCTGGGTGTAGGGAATGTTTTGAAACACAGGTTTCAAAGAAGAAATATTTAAGGTAGAGACCATAAGGGCCAAGGACAAAAAGATAATCATGTAGCAAAAGAAACAATAAGCAAATAAGCATGAAAACTAATATAGAAGTTGCAATGTTGTGCTTTTTACACAATATGACGTGAGCATTTTCACGAGGATTCATAAGAAGAGCTTTAATCTGATTAACAAAGAAATTAAGGTTCATAAGCTCAAACAAAAGGTTCAAGGCGTTATGTAACATCCTTTAAGGCTAATAAATTTTTTTAATTCTAGTACATTTATATGGCTTCGCAGATAATTTAAGATGTTTTTACCTTGATTAGAGTTTGATCCTCGCTCAGAAGAAACACTAATTATATGCTTAACACATTCAAGTGGAACGTTGTTTTTGGGGAGCTGGGCAGAAGGAAAAGATGTTTTATCTTTCTCGATCGACATTGTAATTAGAATTAAAAATGTGTCACTAGTATTTAGAGATTTTTTTTTGTGTTGCATAGTTAATTGGGTTTGGTTGAACATAAATAATAATAATTATTTCTTTCTTTCTTTTGGCTTAATTTTTAATATCAATTTTGCATGTATGTAAATATGTTTTTCATATATATATATATATATATATATATATATATATATATATTATTAAAAAATATAAAGAAATATTATAAAAAAAGTGTGAGAATTATAAGAAAAAATAAATTTTGATTGTTCATGAAAGGTGTTTAGATGAAATAGTTGGAAGTCTCTCAAACAATTGTGTTTCTTCTCATGATGTAATGTGTAGATTCTAGAGACCAAGAGTTATTCACGTTGATTTGATTACAAGAGTCATTTGTGAATCACAAACATTAAGTAGAAGAATAACCTATGATACATAATTTTTTTTTTATATTTTTTATTGTTTTTAACCATAAGTCATTTTCAAAATATCATTTATGGTATTGGGTGAGAAAAACTTACTTCCGGTTGGACTTTCATTCAAACTCAATCCTATAAAATCGGCTCAAACATTTGCTAGGATAGGCTTTAAATGGCTCTGATACCATATTACGAAGTGGACTTTAAGCCTAACTCAACCTCATAAAACCGGCTCATAGGGTTGAGGTTTGCACCCACTTATATACAATGAAATGTCCTAATCTCTAGTCGATGTGGGATCTCCAACACTTATACTTAACAAGATTTTGCTTCTTATAAAAAAAAACATTTTACAAATTATAGTTCTTAGTGTATCTTTTATTCTTTATAAAATTGTATTTTTAATACCATAAGATATTCATTTTAGTTCTATTATTTAAAAATAATTCACTATATTAAAAAAAGTTAACTATAACTTTAATAACTAAGTAGAAAATCTATACATATGTGGCATTGAAACTTCAAACAACTCTTAACAAATAAAAAAACGCATCAGGCTATTTTAAGAAAATTACAAATATTTCTAAAAATAGAAAGGAATTGCAATCTTTATTTTTGTTTATATTTTTTTTTAATGAAAGAGATCGTTGAATAGAACCCTAAGGAACGAAAGTACTGGGAAATTTGCAGGCTCCAAGATCCCTCTTTTCCTAAGAACCCATTTCTCTTTCATCCTCCAATCTTCATACTGTGCCCAGAGAGGCTTCAAATTCGCGAATCAACAAATGGGTGTTGTGTTGAAGCTAGTAGACGCCATTCTGTTTCTGTTCTTCCTCTTGATAGCAGTGGTGGCTCCTCTCATTGATGCTCAAACGTGTCTTCCTCTCAGTTATTTCCCTGAATTTCTTGTCCAACTCAAGGAACACTACACCCAAGACTATGGTGATTACCTTCTGGCTGAAAAGCCACACTTTTTTGTAGGCCTTGTTTGGCTAGAGCTTCTATTCCAATGGCCCCTTGCACTCCTCAACCTCTATGCCATTCTCACTTCCAAGCCTTGGTTCAACACCACTTGCTTGATGTATGGTGTCTCTACCTCTACCTCCATGGTATCTCTATTATCTTTCTCCTTTCTTTCTCTCTATCACCTTAAATTCATATTTTACTTCTTCTAAGTTTCTCCCATTTTTTATAATCCCATGAGCAGGATTGCAGAGAATACTTGGTTTTTTTTCCAGGGAAAAAGTTTCTACCTTTTCCATGGCTCCCCCTTTTTTATTTTTGTAATTTTGATTAATAGGATTGTATGTTTGTATGGATCCTGAGTTAATATGAACGATTAGGCTTCTGGGGAAGAGAGAAAATGGATATTATTCTCTTTTCTGATGTTTGAATCTTGGGATCTAGAAAAGCTCTAACTTTTTGTAGTTACTAGCAACCATTCAATTAGAACCAATGCATTCATTTGTTTACAGAGATCTGCTAGCTGTTTTTGGGTTCTTCCTCCTCATTTGGTCAGTCTTGGGCCATGGTTCTTTATTCGAAGATTTTCGTGGCTATTATTACTTTGTACTAGTACAAAAAATATAGCTTTTGCAGCTGTCAGATTAGATCATGCTGAATTGATTATATAGCTTGCTGTCTAAATATAATGAAAGCAAAATTTAGGCCATGCAATTCTAAGGCTTAGATTTAGATTTTGATCGGAAACTATGGTCAAGATGTATTGCATGGCTTTTCTAACAATCGGGTACTTGCTTAGGTGTTAATTACACTACAAAATTACACTATGGTTAGAATTTGGAGAAAACTTTGATAGTTCTCGAATTAAAATTGTCGTTTGTGGCAGTAATTCACGTAATCCTTTATTGCAAACTTTTTATTACACAAATTATTAAGGTGAAACACTGATTCAGATTGAGGAACAATACAAACAGTACTTAAGAAATTATATCTGAGTTGTGACTTATCATTTGATCACAAGGACATTTGTTTCACTGAAGTTGGAGGTGTAATATTAGTCTTTGTTCTAGCCACAGATGTAAGTAACAATGAGACATTGGTTGTTTGTGGGTTGCAGGTTGCTATATTATCAGAAATGATGAATTCGAATAGGGCATCTGAGAAGCTAATAACAGTGTATGCCTCTTTCATGGGTTTGGGTGCTCTGGCTCTGCTGCGAGGGTTGCTCACATGTTCATCCAAATCAACTTCATCTCTAGGCAAAAGACCTGCATTGACGAGGAAAAAGCGAGCTTGAAATTTTCAGGAATGAATCAAACATAAGAAAATGGAGAAAAGAGCATAACCGTAGGTGCGAGGGGATGAAGAAGCATGCCAAGGCCCCCTCATGAAACCAATTTTTTGTATGTTTTTATTTATTTAAATCTGAGTCCCCTTTGACTTAATATTTGAGAAAAAGATTTTGAACATCAAATTCCATCATGTTGCTTTTTTGCTGACATATTTGCTATGAAAAAAATAAAATTCTATCTACTTGGATTAGTTGTTTTTAGCTCTTACAGTGTCTTAAGAAGGATATATACAAAATAATCATCACTAGTCGAAGACCAGTTTCTACTTGATATCTTTTGAATATTGTTATTCTGAGATTTTTTAATGCAGACAATATCCATAATCTTCTGATACAAATGAAGCTAAAGCATGGACAAATCAAATGAACTTAAAGAAAATGGTTAAGATTGTAAGTTAAAATGAATAGGAATTTTATGAACTTCATTAAGTCGGTTAAATGAAAACTTCAAATACTAAGGAACCAAAATTTATGGCGTTCCATCATATGCAAATATCAGTAATATACTAATTACTTAAACTGATAAAGAATAATGGAATTTTGGAAGAAAAAGGTTAAAGAGAAGTGAATCTTTGGTGAGGACTTCACTTGTGGTTTGCGTGCTGTTACTTGCTTCTCTCACTTCTGCTCCTCTCTTCTACAGCGACAATGGAGTGTGCTAAGTGGAAGTACATGGACTGGACCGAGCAGGCCCATCTAAAAAGGTTCAAGGTCATTTCTTTCTGCACTCCGTAGTTTCTATAGAGTTGTTAAAAGACCAAACTATCCCTTGCTGCCGTCACTCCTTGCCGCCACCGCCATCGACCCTCGCCGTGGCGCCACACTTGCTATGTGTTCTGTCATGTGAGTGGAGGAGGGTGTTCATAGACTTCAGCTCCTAGACTATTCAACAATTAGTTTTTATTTCATAAAATATTGTAAATAATAATATTATCATACTGCATAAGTTCAATGTTAAAGTAGTCATCTTCAAAATAATTTCATTATCTCTATCTTTCTCCTAATTTCAGTTTTAGAAAACTTAAAATAAATTTAGATCAATTTTTTTTTTCAATCAAATTCTGTTTGTGACCTATCTTTCATCTAAAATCAACCAGATCGATTTTCTATTTCATTATCCTCAACTATTACTATTAGTCTATAAGAATCCTTACTTATTCTACTTTCCTTGAATAAAATGTATAAATTATCATGTGTATCACATTTAAAATAACTACAGTATAAAACATAGTCTTTTTAATCTGATTTTTCGTTAGACTATTTTACTCTTTAATTATTATCTAAATTGTCAACTTACTTTATGGATTAACCTCTAAACTATTTATTGCTTTATTCTAATATTCTTATGATATAACTATAATAAAGGAAATATTTTCTTCACCCCTCATTTGACCATTTTACAAATCCTTTAAATTATCTTCTAAATTGCTTATTTGATTTCTTTAATTACGGTATAAACTTTCGATTATATTTTCTTTTTTTTTTAATTTAAAAAATTATTGAACATATTTTGCTTTTTTTTATAAGAGTGGTGATATATTGACAACTTATACCAGATTACAACTAAAAAAAGTTTATTTTTTTGTTAAAATTGAGTAATTTTGAAATTGCATTGTACCACATCACAGTTGTAAATTATTGTCTTTTACTTGTCAAGATAATATTTTTCATATTGACAACCTTACACCATATTACAATTAGGTAGAGAAATATTTTTTGCTAAAATAGAGTAATTTTGAAATTGTATTGTGTCACGTCACATATGTAAACTGGTGTCTTTTACTATACAGTTGTCAAAGTAACAATTTTCAAATCTTACACTAGATTACAACTGGATAGAGAAGTAATTTTTTACTGAAATTGAATAATTTTAAAATTGTATTGTGTCATATCACAATTGTAAACTTGTGTGTTTTTTTGTGTAGTCGTGAAAGTAACATTTTTCTCTATACAATTGAATATGTATGACATGTTAGAATAGACAATTTATATATATATATATATATATATATATATATATATATATATATATATATATATATATATATATATATATATATATTTTGCTAAAAGAGAGAAAAGAGAGTATATATAGTT
>Ga0123342_1007117_pt1 | contig 15013 bp, 16 predicted proteins | sample Turbeawhitnodule_FD_89960 | JGI IMG/M metagenome (GOLD analysis project Ga0123342, IMG submission 89960) | Root nodule microbial communities of legume samples collected from Mexico - Turtle bean Mexico white nodule | ecosystem: Host-associated > Plants > Roots > Nodule | place: Mexico: Nepantla... | reverse complement strand
TGGCGACTTCGTCCTCAACCTGGCGATCGCCTATTCTGGTAAGCTGGAGATCGGAACACGCCAACTTAACTATCGGCGACTACACGTGCCTCCCGACTTCCTTCCCAACTGTCAACCTGGCGCATTGTCAACACGCCTACACTGTAACAGGATGCCACGTCATCGCATCCGACCACCAGGGCGGTACAGGCACCATCACTCTCGGGTGCTTACTATTTTATTCCCAACAACTTTGACTTACATTTAATTAACAACTTATATATTCATTAATATGTATTCAACCAACAACTTTTATATTCACATATATATTTAACTAACAACTTTATATTCACATGTATACTTAACTAACGCATGCCTTATAACCAAACTTAATATTTTTTCTGCTCTTTTATCAAGCTTATTATTAAAACTGGGTTGAACTCATGACCTGCTTTTGGGTCCAAAGTCGAGCTGACCACAGTCAAATGCTTGGATTGAGGTCCCAAGTATTCCTAGACAGTACAATAACCAAAAAAAGTGATTAGAGAAATGAATAACCTATAACAATTATAAAAATATAAACATTTGAGATTATGGTTTAGGGTTTAGGGTTTGAAAAAAAAAGTCCTAGTAAGATTTTTTTTCATAAAAAATATTTATTCATATAAATAAAAGGTTATACAAAATTTAAAAAAATCAATGAACAAAACAAATCATTAAAATTTGTACAATTTTAAATACTAATTAATTACTTTTCAGTATTTTAAAATCTCATTGAATATATTGAAATTTTATTATCCTCTAAAATAATATCTTGATAATTTAGTATTTTATAAAAAGTAAAATAAAGAATAAAATATAATCTAGTCCTTCTCGTACTCTAAAGTTTAATTAATCTGGAGGATAAAAATTGAAGATTTAACTCTTTAAAAAAAACTAGAAACATTGAAACCCGAAATTGACAGACAGCATGACATAATATTTCCATTGGTTGTGATCTAAATTCACAAAAACAATTTGACGAACAAGGTTCGAATTTGAAGATGGACATGATGGACGAGGATGAAACTTCTGCACCCAGAGGTTTCCTTCTACTACCTTCTCTTCATGCACGAAATAAATCACGGAAATTGAAACCCTTTTGATTATTTTGTGTGTCTCCATGTCTTAAACGCAGAGGGGAAGCCCGTTTTGGTGATCCTGGTTGGAGCACCTGGAAGTGGCAAATCCACCTTCGGTGAAGATGTAATGCGTTCCTCTACTCGCCACTGGGTTCGCGTTTGCCAGGTTTAGTTCACTCTCTTCTCTCTGTTCGATGAAATGTTTCAGTGGGTTTCACTTTTACCACTGCACTTTTTTTTTTTCACTAGATCGGATAACCATGAAAGGGAAACAAATAAAGTTTTTATTTTTTAAGTTGTTTTTCATGACCACAATCATACCATGGTCGCAATGTGAAAGTTTTTTATGCATTTGGCGACGGTTCTGGTATTGGCAATGCAGTACCAACTGCACTTCAAAGCAATGAAAACATGCTTGGGAGTGTTAGTTCGTCGTCGAGAATTGATGGGAAATGGTTGATTTTTGCAGTGTTAGTAAGTCTGAGTTGAATCAAGGGTAGCTTTTTATCCTTGGGCATTTGATATATTTTTATTGGGTGTGCCAGTACATGCCTGAATGGGGGACTTTAGGGTATGTTTGGATGGAGGACAAGGCAAAAAGATGAGGGGTTTGGGAGAGATAGCTAGATACATATTTCATGGTTAAAATATATTTTTAGCGAAGTATATTCATTCTATAAAAGAAATTTTAACATTAGAACAAAAGAAATGAAAATTGTCATGTACCTCCTCTCCTCCAGCCAACACTTTACCCTTGTCTGATTTTCTTTGATTTCTTCTCTCTCTCCTTCTCAACTTCTAAAGAAATATACTTGTATAAAATGATGCAATCAATATATTTGGTGAAAGCAAATCTTATGCCCGTCATTGTAGTGTTTGATTTGTTTGGCCATATATAAAGACAATTTGAATAATGCCTTGATACATCCCTTGATAAATCGATTAGTACACAGTCAACTTCTTGTCGCTCTATGCTCTGGTTCATTTATAATAATCTCCTCTCCACTCTTGAGAACTATTATTTATGTCTAAAGGATATTCTATTTCATATTTAATGTGAACTTGAGTTGAGAAAGAAATCGGAAATACTATTGTTTGCTGTTGAAGAGCTAGTCTTTTGTTTCGGTTAAGGGTTTTGGCTGTGACATGACCCCACCCCTGAAATGGAAGACCAGTGCACAAGGCTAAAGTCTGAGGAGGATTTGTCATTTGCAATCTTACTTCCATATGTGGAGAGATTGTGGGGTTCTGTCGTGGGTTCGATGTACACAACCTTATCTTTGTGTGCACAAGGATACTGTTATTGGTAAAACTAATGACCATCAAGTCTGAAGACAGTAAATTTACTCTTTTGCCAAGGCTCATCATTTGCTTCAACTCTATTGACAGAGAGAGAGAAAGAACAGGCTCAACCAAAAGCCTTGGATCTTATCTAACACTGGTTATTCATTTGTTTTAGGACACTATTGGAAATGGTAAAGCAGGAACTAAAGCTCAATGCCTAAGCAGTGCAACTAGTGCGTTGAAGGATGGGAAGAGTGTATTTATTGATAGGTGCAATCTTAACAGAGAACAGCGGTCAGAATTTATAAAGCTTGATGGTGGACTCCAAATAGATGTCCATGCAGTTGTACTTGATCTTCCTGCTAAGCTTTGTATTTCTCGATCAGTCAAACGAACTGGGCATGAAGGAAATTTACAGGGTGGAAAAGCTGCTGCAGTTGTGAATAGAATGCTTCAACATAAAGAACTTCCCAAATTAAGTGAAGGCTTTAACCGGATAACATTTTGTCAGAATGAGAATGATGTAAAAAATGCTATTAATACATACAGCTCACTTGGGCCGCTGGATAGTCTTTCACATGGCTGCTTTGGTCAGAAGAATACAGATTCCAAAATTCAAGTTGGTATAATGAAGTTCCTAAAAAAAGCAGAGGTCCCACTTACTGCTACATCTACAACGAGAAGCACTGAAGACCCTACTTCCCAGACTCTAAGGAAAAATAATTCCTACTGCAAAGATAAGGAAACACTTTCCTCAATTTTAGATAATGCCAACTTAGAGTCAAAGGAAGTAGAAGGCCAAGAAGTTGGCTCTGCTGGTTACCATGCCGATCAAGTTTGTCTGGATGATATTTCCACTTTGGCATTTCCCTCTATTTCAACATCTGATTTCCAATTCAACCTTGAGAAGGCAGCTGATATTATTATCGAGAAGGTTGTGGAGTTCTCAAATAAGTTTAGGAATGCCAGACTTGTTCTTGTTGACTTGTCTCACAAGTCAAAGATTCTTTCCTTAGTTAAAGCCAGAGTCGTGGAAAAAAACATGGACACCCAAAGGTTTTTTACCCATGTTGGGGACATTACTCATCTTTATTCCAGGGGAGGTTTGCGATGTAATGCCATTGCTAATGCTGCCAACTGGTAAGTTCTATTTCTAAGATTGCAGTGTATATGTAAATCTGTTAAACATTAATCCATAATTCTGAATTAAAAATTTCATAAACAGGAGATGACCCTCACCCTCGTACATGTGTGATTACTGACCATTATGACAGTTAGCTGACATGTCATTTTGTATGTTAGTATTGCACCAGTCTCTACGTATTTGAAGTTACATAAGGAAGTTTTTGTTTACTTTAATTTTATGATGAAATGCTATATCTAGCAATTCTTGTATGCCATGTACAATCAGCTGCTAATCAATCAAAGAAACTGCCTTTGATTTTGGCATCCATTGTAATTATTTGAGTTCACACCAAGACCTGCATGTTGATTGATGTGGATCTCTTTGTCTTTTAGTTATTTCCTGGGCCCCAGTTTAGCTCTTAATACTTGTAATAAACTGTATTTCAGTCAGACCTGCCACTTTCAAATTTTCTCTTGGTTAAGTGAAAAATCCTTTGCAGGAGGTTGAAACCTGGAGGTGGAGGTGTTAATGCAGCAATTTTTAATGCTGCAGGTCCAGAACTGGAGTCTGCAACAAAAGAAAAAGTAAAATCTCTTTCGCCTGGGAATGCTGCTGTTGTCCCTCTACCTTCATCTTCTCCTTTGTTCACCAGAGAGGGTGTAACCCATGTAATACATGTTCTTGGACCTAATATGAACCCACAAAGACCAAATTATCTAAATAATGATTATAGTAAAGGCTGCAAAATTCTCCAAGATGCTTATACTTCACTTTTTGAAGGTTTTGCATCTATTGTGATGAACCAGCCAGGGATACCAGTGGGAAAAAGTGAAAACCTTGAAAGGAAGTCTTTGGAGTTGCCGGTTCGGTCTGATTGTTCTTCCAGAAAATATTTTACTAGTGATCAAAAGAGTAAGAGAGGTGATGATCATGGATCAGAGAAAAGCAAGAAATGCAAGGGAAATCATGATGGCTTAGGATTGGCCTTTACTAATTCTAAGGATGAAAAGGTAGATTCAGAGCATACAAGAACTGAGAGGAGCAGAAGTAAGGCTTGGGGATCATGGACTCAAGCTCTTCACCAAATAGCTATGCATCCTCAACAGCAAAAGGGTGACTTACTTGAAATTTCCGATGATGTTGTTGTATTGAATGATATGTATCCAAAGGTTGAATTAGTCATTTTTCTTTTTCTTTACCTTATTTTATGTCTTATGAATTACTCTGCTACTAATGTATCAAACTGAATTTACTTGTGTTTTGCAGGCACAGAAGCATGTTCTGGTGTTGGCACGAATTGGGGGTCTTGACTGCCTCGCTGATGTCCAAAAGGAGCACCTTCAGTTATTGAACAAGATGCATGATGTGGGTTTAAAGTGGGCAGAGAAGTTCTTGAACGAGAATGCTTCTCTGGTATTTCGACTTGGATATCACTCGGTATGAAGAATATATGTTCAAGACTCTTAAGTCAAGAGCTATTTTTCCTCTACTCCACCCAAAAAAAGGAAAAGAATGTTCTGCTTTTATTAATGAGTGACTTTGGTACATATGTTTTCTGTGAAAACACATTTGAGTTAGGTGATGGCTAAATTGGATTCATTAAAAATTGAGTTTAAAGATAACTTCTTTGGTGGTTAAACTTATCAATCAATAACTCAAGGTTACTGATAAATACTAGCAGTGATTTTCAGCAAGGAAAGTTATTGAAAGGAATATATTTAAAATTGTGAAAGAAATAAGTTACTAAAAAAATTACTTGTCCTGTTAGACAGGTTCAGGTTTGAGAGGGTTAATCATCGGGTAACTGCAAGTGCAACTATGGCTGTGCGCTTTTCATTTGTTGGTCATGGTTTTAGGTGTATCATCTGTAAACTGAAATCTTCAGTAACTACTAAAGTATTTTTCTTCTGTACTATTTGCAGGCACCATCAATGCGACAACTACATTTACATGTTATTAGCCAGGACTTTGAATCAACACAATTAAAGAATAAGAAGCACTGGAACTCGTTTAACACTGCTTTCTTTCGTGACTCGGTTGATGTAATGGATGAGATCTCTAGTGATGGGAAGGCAACATTGAAAGATGATGACAAGCTACTCTCTATGGAGTTGAGGTGCCACAGATGTAGAAGTGCCCATCCAAACATACCCCGGTTAAAATCTCATATCAGCAGCTGTCAATCCCCCTTTCCTGCTTACCTACTTCAGAATGGACGTTTAGTGAATGCTCCGGGGGAACCTCGCAACAGTGTCCCGTAGTACTAGTTTTTTGCTTCCAATGCTGCCAAGCAAGACTACTTGTGATGCTGTCGTTTGAGTACACGAGATAAAACCATCAATGTGTAGTTAAGGATTGAAGCATTTTTGCCATCTAGGAAGGAAAAAAAATGAGTTTCTTTTCACCTTACCTTCCTTGTACGAGTGGTGATATTAGATGGTTTAACTTCAACTCCGGTGCAAGGAAGTTTGCTCCTTTAACTTGGTCGTTCCTTGAGATTCCATTCCCTATAAATATCACTACAATTTGGTTTACAACATCTGCAATCGTGTCAAATTGCACTTACTTTAATACTTAGGGAAATATCAAATCAATGAGTGGTAAATTCGATTGTTTTATCATTGATTTTTCAGTCGAATGAGTTTGAGTCCAACTCTAGTTTAATATTATAGTTAGCTTAAATATGCTTACCACTAATAAATTTTTAATTTTATTTTGAGTGTCTAATAAATTATTTTTTTTTATTTTGTTTGTGGTTTTCAAATTTATTAAGCATAACTGAACCTTTTTTTGTGTTTTTCTGTGTTCTACTGAAGGAATGTAAAAATGCTTCATAAGAAATTGATATTTCCGTCAAAATGGTCAATATTTATCGACCTTGTGAAATGAGTGATCCGTACGATCATACCTTTTAGGTTCTACCAGGGACTTGTATTTTTTTATTTTGTTTTTGTGACATTATAAAATTCAGAGTCACCATTGACACAAGTGCCCATAATGTGATTCAGTCAATACTAGAAAGTAACAAACTATTCTTCCAGGTTTCAGATCAAGTCACAAAATCTAAAGCTTAACAAATAAGTATTGCCTGAAACCTGATTCTTCAAGTACATTGACTTGCACTTCATCCTGTGTTAGGCAAGAAAATAAGGACAATACTTGGAGGGTGTATCATAGAAGGAAATTTAAAAATAAGGGATAAGGGGGTTAGTAAGTTGTTAAGGGAGACCAACCTGCTGTGGGAGGAGGTTAGTTGATTTGTTGTGTAAAGTTTGACAGGATCAAACCTGTGTGAAAGGAACTACATTCCTTTGTAATTCTTTTGTGAGTTTTGAAGAGTACTAGAATAAAACAGTTTTTTTTTTTCTTTTTGCTGTGTTCGTGGGGATTCTTTGTTTTCCTTTTGGGAACCTAACAGTTTTGGTCCGACCTATCGGATTTAAAAAACAAAGAGGGAGGAAGAAAAGATGGAACACAGGATGGCCGTAGTAGAGAAGTTTACCAGCGAACAGGGGATACGGAATTCGTAAATGAAAGCGAAAATTCTGGGGTTGAAGGAAGGCATGTTGGAGTTGAAAGAAATCAAAGAAATGTTGCGGGATCTCAAGAAAGGGGACAAAATCTCAAAAGAGGGAGAGAGTTCGGTGAATGGCGATGAAAGAAGGGAGGAACGATCAAGACAGGATAACCAGTGTGAATCTTTGATCTAGGATGGTGGAATTACCGATTTTTTAGGGCGTGGACCTAATGGGTTGGCTAGCCAGAGTAGAAAAAATCTTCGAGGTGCAGAATGTCACAGCCTGGGAAAGATTAAAACTGGCCTTCATCAGTATGGAAGGGAGCGCCAGTCCTTGGTTCAATTTTTGGAGAAAGAATTCGAAGAACCCTTCTTAGAAAGAGTTTTCCATGGCGCTAAATAGGAGGTTTGGGTAAAAGAGAGGACTTATGTTTTCGAGAAGTTGGCAAAGATCAAACAAAATGGAAGAGTTGATGAGTACATTCAAGATTTTTGAGCTGTTAGTATCACAAGCACCACAGACAGGCGAGGAACAACTGCTGGGATATTTTTTTGTTGGGTTACAGTCCAAGATTCGTAACCAAATCAGATCTAATGATCCAAAGAATTGATGAGAGCAATGGAGATTGCACTAGATGTAGAGGAGTTTTTCAGGGAAGAAAAAACTAGCAACATAGGGAATAGGAATAATGCTTCTTTTGGGCGTTATCAAGGACGTACCAGAATAACAAGCCAAACAAAATTGTATAAGGGAAATAGTGGGCCAATTTCGTCTAGTTTGGCTAGAAATGCAAGGAAGGAGTCTTCCACCTCAAGTAGAGAGTTTCGACGAGGAGAAGGTTCAATAAATAAGGGGTCATGGACCCTTCCCTATCCCAAATATGTGAGAAGAAGGGAAGAGGGAAGATATTTCCATTGTGGAAGAGCGTACGATCCAGGGCATCGCTGCCTTGAAAAGAATTTGAGGGTAATCATCTGTGCAGAGGATGAGAGAGGCCCTACATAGGTGAATCAATGTATGTTGGGGCAGATTGAGGAGAATTTGGAGGATGAAGAAGAGGAGAAGGAGTGTCAACAAATGGATTTATCCATCTTTTCTGCTAGGGGTCTAACACAACCCAACACCATGAAGTTACAAGGGGAAGTGAAGGAAAGATTAGTGTTGGTGTTGATTGATAGTGGGGCTAGCCACAATTTCATATATGTCGAGTTGGTTAGCCAATTGGGGTTACTAGTTGAGTCCACATCGTCGTGTAACGCCAGGTTAGGTGATGGCCACAAAAAAAGGGTGAGTGGGTGTTGTCAAGGTGTGAAGGTGAAGCTGGGAAATTATATGTTTGAAGAGACTTTTTTCCTTTTTGGGTTAGGAGGAGTGGATGTGATCTTGGGAGTAGCATGGTTGCTGACGTTGGGCGATGTGAAAGTCAATTGGAAAACGTTGACAATGAATTTCTGCATTAACGGTCAACAAGTGCAAATTAGAGGAGACCCTAAGTTATCTAGGACTTTGGTGACTTCTAAAACTTTAAAAAAGGAGAAGGATATCAAAGCGGTGTCCCTCATAGGGGAATAGAGGGCGCTGACCAACCCAATTCATATCAGATTGGGATTGACAAGAAGATTACTGGGTTAACTTTGAAGCAAACAGCAAAATTGAAAGATGTTTTGAAGGAATGTGAGGGTTTTTTTTTAAGAAACCAAGCATTTGCCACCCAACAGGGAAAGTGATCATAAGAATCCAATTAAAGCTAGGAAAGACCCGATTAATGTGAGACCGTATCGATACCCACATTTGCTAAAGACTGAGATAGAGAAACAGGTTGAAGAAATGTTGAAGGCATGGATAATCAGACAAAACAACAACCTTTATTCAAGCCCTGTGATCCTAGTAAAAAAGAAGGATGACAGCTGGAGGTTTTGTGTGGACTATAGGGCCTTGAATAAGACAACTATTCCAGATAAATTTCCAATTCCGGTAATAGAGGAATTGTTGGACGAATTATTTGGGACACATTACTTCTCCAAGGTGGATTTGCAGGCTGGCTATCACCAAATTCGTATGCATGAATCGGACATAGAGAAGACTGTTTTTCGGACTCACCATGGGCATTATGAATCGCTAGTTATGCCGTTTGGGCTAACTAATGCACCTGCTACTTTCCAATGCACCATGAATAATATTCTTCATTCGTACTTGAGGAAATTTGTGCTGTTTTTTCCTCGATTATATTCTGATATATAATAGAACCTGGGAGGAGCATATGACACAATTGAAACAGGTTTTAAAGACTCTCAAACAACACTAGTTTTACGTAAATTACAAAAAATGAAAGTTTGGTAACGGGAAGTCTAGTATCTGGGGCATGTAATTTCAGGAGAGGAAGTTCAGATGGATCCTCAGAAGATTTCAGTTATCATGCAATGGCCAACTCCCAAATCATTGAAGGCATTGAGTGGATTTTTAAGCCTCACGGGTTACTATAGAAGATTCATCCATAACTATGGAAGAATGGCGAAACCCTTAACACAGTTGTTGAAAAAAGGGAATTTTGTGTGGACAGAAGAGAGTACAAATGCCATGCAACAGTTAAAGAATGTGGTCACTAATGCTCTAGTGTTAATGATGCCAGATTTCAGCCAACCATTTTGCATTGAATGCGATGCTTCAAGCACTGGTTTGGGAGCGGTGTTGTCCTAGAATAAAACACCTATTGCGTTTTTTAGCAACGCTTTAGTAGAGACTTCTCTAACAAAGTCTATATATGAGGCCTTGGTGTTAGCGATTCAGCATTGGAGGCCTTAAGTTCGCTAATCGCCACAGGAAAATTTCCCCAATTAAAGTAGGAGATAAGGTATACTTGAAAATTCGTTCGCATCGACAACTATCTATGCCTAGTTGATTGCATCCGAAACTGGTAGCCAGATATTATGGGCCTTTTTCAGTTCTAGGAAAAGTGGGTCCAGTGGCTTTCAGAATACAATTAACGGAACAAGCTCGAATACACCCAGTTTTTCATGTGTCTCAACTCAAGTTAGCAGTGGGACAACACCAAATATATTCTAAATTTCCTCAAGAATTTCAGGGACAGGGTGTGAATTTCTATCCAAAAGAAATTTTGGATAAACGTGAAGTAACAGCGCAAGAAGCACGCGTTCCACATATCTTAATTAAATGGAATGAAAGGGACAATGATCCTGTTACATGGGAGGATGTGGCAACCACCAAGGAGCAATTTCCAAATTTCAACCTTGAGGGCAAGGTTGTTTTGGCAGAGGGAAGTAATGTTAGGTAGGAAAATAAAGACAGTACTTAGAGGGTGTATCATAGAAGGAAATTTAAAAATAAGGGATAAGGAGGTTAGTAAGTTGTTACGGGGGGTCTTTAAATAAAGACCAACCTGCTGTGGGGGGAGGTCAACTGATTTGTTGTGTAAAGTTTGACAGGATCAAACGTGTGTGAAAGGAGCTATATTCCTTTGTAATTCTTTTGTGAGTTTTGAACAGTACTGGAATAAAACAAAGTTTTCTTTCTTTTTGATATGTTCGTGAGGGATTCTTTGTTTTCCTTTTGGGAACCTAACATCCTGATTCTTAAACATATTTAGGGTTAAAAACAAAATGTAGTAATGAGTTTTTTGTAATCGGATTCATTTAAAACAACATAATTCTAAATAGGTTGAAAAAAAATCAAATTAACTTAAATTGGGAGTAAAATTAAAATCATTGGGGCACAAAATGAATGGTCGAATGGTCCAAAGATTGATTATAGAGTTTCGCCATAGAGTGCAAAACTCTAAGAAACAGTGAAGAAAACTAAAAGCTAGCTGAGAAAAATCAGGGAACCAAAGTCTGGAGCCGGTTTTTCCTTATCTTCTTATGGTGGTTTTTGTAATTTCAACATCTAACACCATCTTAGGCCAATCCTCTAGTTATTATTGCACCAGTAGTAGACTAACATGGAATTTGTGGCTAGGATTTTCTCATGTAAGCCTTTATTACACAACATGTATCATTTATGCTATCAATATCGGTTTTTTTGCCCATAGAAGAAAGTAATATTATTTTAAAACCTTTGATGAATTTTATGTTGAAGAAGAGCTTTGATGACTCCAAATATCCATGGATTGCTTGAAGGTTGTTTTTAACTTAGTTGGGTGTGTTCTGGGGTAGTTTGAATTTGTTAATTCACTCTTAGTTTGAATCCAAAGTTGGTTTAATTCAAATCTTTTTGAAAAGAGTGTTTTATGAAGAAGTAGAAAAACAACCAGTTGTTTTATCGTTTCAATCGGTTGTCTCATACTTATAGTTTTTAAAACTAGTTTTGGCATATTTGAATTTGGTTAACTGTGTTGTCAAACCAATTCAATTGGTTATTCGACAAAACAACCAAATGCTTTTTAAACTGTCTTAATAGAATTCTGTTAAGTTTGTTAAATCTGCTTTAACTGATTTGAAACTGATTTGGCTATTACAATAAATGTTTTCAACTACTAATTGGAGTATAAATGTTCTGTTATATGCTCTTAGAATTAAGATTACAAGATCAGTTTTTGAAATCAAGTTTTCTCCAAGATTGTCTAAGGCTTTGGATATTTCTCTAAGAGTGAAGTAGGACTTGTTGTGTACTTTGATTTGATTTGTACCAGGTGTGATCAATCCTATTTCTTCTTGATTTGTAATTTTGTAAGTACTGGTGTTCACAGAGTCAGAGGGTGTTCTGATCTGTGGTGTGATTGTGGTGTACCAAAGGAAGTGTGTGTTCTTGAGAGGATCAAGATCACTTCTTTGGTGGTTGTGTGTTTGTAATATGGCTTTTTATTACTTAGTGGATACCCAGAGGTTTCTGAGAATTGGATGTAGCTCTTGGTATAAGAGTGAACTAGTATAAAATTGCTTGTGTGGTTCTTTCTCTCCCTTAACTCTTGTATATTTGTTTTTAGTTGTTTTTACACTCTGTTGATAAAAACAACCAGTTGAATTTCTGGAATTCATCTGGGTATTGTTGCACACGCAAGAGACTAACATGGGTGCATCGCAGTACTTCTGAGACAACACACGAGTCTTTTATGCTTGAGTCAATGAACTGTGAAACATTTTGCTCTTTCCAAAGTTTCTATGCTTGAAACATGAAAGAGAAAAAAGTTATTCATGTTCAAACTTACCATAACCAACAAGTGCTTGGTATCTGTGGTACTACACTTGGTTCTTTTAAATAAAGTCTCAAATAGTCTTATGGAAGAAAGGAAGAACTCACCAAAGATTATCAATCAATTTCTTAATGGAGATTAGTTATCGATGAAACGAGTTTCATGACAAAAAAACACCACCATAGATAAATAATAAGTTTGAGTGCTCACTTAACCAACAATGTACTTGTACTAGCTGTACAATTGATATCACGCCTCAGACCCCATCATTGGGCTGACCAAGGCCGTACGACCTGTATCTATAAGGCCGACCGACATCATGAACCCAATTACGCTCAAACGAGATCAGCAAGGCTAACCCATGATTAGGAGCCAGGTAATGCAATCCTAATCACGATCCAACTCCCTAATCCGACCCAACAAGGTAAGGTCCATGATAGTGATATAAATAACACACATTCCAAGAAACTAGGTGCGTCATTATCTACAATGCTCTAGCTATCGAGTGTCAAACCCCTTGCTGACTTGAGCGTCAGAGTGTCTTCGGTGCTCACGAGACGACCGAGAGTCGAGGCTAGTAAGGAAAGGTGAGGAACAAGCAAGGAAGGAGGTTGAAGAGTAGCGCGACCAACCGACAGGAAGGAAGAAAACAAGTCCTCTCAATAGTTGTTTAGGCCCCATCCTCGAACGAAAACAAACAAGGTTCAGAGTTTGGTTTCCATGACAAAGAGCTCTATTTTTGTTGCCAGATATAATCTCCAACAACAAAATACCAAAGCTAAAAACGTCTGATTTGATTGAATATAATCCATCAACAACATGTTTTGGGGCCATGTATCCACTGTAGGAAAAATTTAGATTAAAAAAAATCATACCTAAACAAGTGTGGTGTAGTATAGTTAGACAAACACTCACTAAGTCCCAACAACTTTATTTCTGTTTCCTTCTATTTGGTCTCCTCCAAAACCTTGGCCATTCCAAAATCGATATTTTTGGATTTAACTTTTGGTCAAGTAAAATATTACTTGCTTTGATATCTCTATGAATAATCCTCAATTGGGAATCTTGATGTAGATGCAAAAGCCCCTTGGCAATCCCAAATATTATGTGCAGACATTGGGGCCATTCCAACAATTTATTCTTTTATTTTATTTGTTTTTATATTCCACAACATATGTTGTTCAACATTAGATAGTTTCAAAAATATGATTGATCTAGGGTTGTTTAGTGAATTTATTTGTAACCACTTATAGAAAAAGAAATTATGAAAAAAAGCAGTACTAGATATATAATAATTAGTCACATAAAATATGATTTAGTAACATTTTATCCAATGTAACGAATACGTAATATTACTAAAGACTTTTAGTAACATTTTTACATTTAATAACTACATTTTTAAAAATGTCACTAAATACTTTTTAGTAACATTTATTTAATAAAAATATATTATTTTAAAAATGTTACTAAATTTTTTTAGTAATGTTTTTTCAATAAAAAGTAACACTATAAAAATGTTATTACAAATCTTTAGTAACTTTTTTTAATATAAAGGTGACATTTTAAAAATGTTACTAAATCATTTTAGTAATATTTTTTTTTAAAAAAAGTATCAATATAAAAATGTTACTAATTATTTTTAGTAACTGGTTTTAATAAAGATGTAAGATTTTAAAAATGTTACTAAATCTTTTTAGTAATACTTTTTAATAAAATAGTAACATAAAAATGTTATTTAAAAATTTTTAGTAACTTGTTGTAATAAATGTTCTCGCTGGCTGACCTGGATCGGACTTTGGTAGTGGACTGCGGGCTGACTTTTCTTTTTTGTTGTTGCTGCTTTGGAATGCTAATAACTCATAGTGAGAGGAGCTTCACCTATTGATTACACTCCGATGATCATGTCAGTGAGAGCATATAACTATCAATATTTGAATACAAAGTAACTATACGAGTATAGTCTCTCTAGATTGAAACTTACCTTTGCTCAGGGTCTCGAGCCCCTTTTATATCATAGACCTCCCTGTTGAATCAAGTGTGATAAAAAACTTTGAAGAATCCAAATCCTAGCGTTTGATGGAAGGCTGAAATTGCTTGAAGTTGTTGTTGTGTTTTAGAGTAGGATCTGGGTAGTTTATCTTTGTAATCCACTCTTTGTTGAATCTAAAGCTTAAGTGTTTTCAAATCTTTTAAGTGTAAAGTGTTTTTCAAACTAAGTGAAAAACAACCTGTTGTTTTGTAGAAACAACCGATTGTTTTAGACTTAGGTGTTTTTGAAAAGGTTGAAAACTGTTTTGGTTGGTTGACTTGCTGTCAAACCAAAACAATCGATTGTTTTGTGCTTTCAATCGATTGTTTGTTTGAAAATCCTAATAGAATCTGTTTTGTTAGTTGGGTGTGCTTTAAATGATTTCAACTGAATATGCTCCTATATTAAATGCTTTGACCAATCTTTGAAAGATTTAAATAGTTTGTTTATGTTTCATAACAAACAAGAAAAAATAGATTTGAGTTTTTCAGTTGTGAGAAATTGCTTTCAAGTTTTGAACATTCACTTTTCAGCTTTGGTTTTTTCAAGAGAGAGTGGAATAGGATTACATCTGTATTGATTTCAGTTTATTCTGTAAACAAATGTAATTCGTTCTGAATACTTTGTACTTTCTGGTGTTGTAAGCCAAGGAGTGTTGTGTGCTCTTGAGGTTGTCAAGATCAACAATCTTGGTGTGTGCTGTGCCAAAGGAAGTGTGTTTCTTGAAGGGTTCAAGGTCACTTCTTTGGTGGTTTTGTGTGTAATCTGTATTTGATTGCTTAGTGGATTGCCCAGTGGATTCTGGGGACT
>Ga0123342_1007116_pt1 | contig 15013 bp, 6 predicted proteins | sample Turbeawhitnodule_FD_89960 | JGI IMG/M metagenome (GOLD analysis project Ga0123342, IMG submission 89960) | Root nodule microbial communities of legume samples collected from Mexico - Turtle bean Mexico white nodule | ecosystem: Host-associated > Plants > Roots > Nodule | place: Mexico: Nepantla... | reverse complement strand
TTAAATAAAAAAAAACACAAAAAAAAATAAAAAAATAAAAAAAAATAAAAAAAAAAAAAAAAAAAAAAAAAAAAACTATATAAAAAAAAAAAAAAAAAAAAAAAAAAAAAAAAATATATATATATATATATATATATATATATATATATATTATTACACCACCACAAGATATAGTGGTGTTAGCCTTCCCAAAACAATTACACAAAAATTAAAAAAGACGCTAAATCGAAATTAGCGTGAGTTTAGTGTCTCGATAAAAATAGTTAATCAAAAGATGGTTAATGCATTAGTGGGAGACTACAAGGAGATACAACTATTTAGAAGTTAGTGTTGGTTAAGTCTATTATACCTTTATAGATAAAGAGGGGCCTGGATAGTACCTGATAATGGGCATACAATTGCTAATGTTTCGGTGATCCTCTAATTCCTTCCTTCGAGTCTCCTTCCTTTAAGGTTGATGCTCATCAGGTGACCTGAAAAGGTACTCTGACGATCAAGTTAGTACTATGTGTAAATAGTGTATTTTTGTAATTGGTAAAAATGTACCCCATACCTCCGCAAAGAATTTTATTTATAGTATTGGTTATGGGCCCTTGCCATGATAAGCCGGATATCAAGTATTGACTGATATGCATCGTGGTCCCTAATTAAAAGGGAGGTTCATTAGTATATAGGAATATTTGTAACTTCCTTTAGTTAATCAATATTTAGTTGTTTTGTTGGAGATATTTTCTGCATATTTCGGGATACGAATTATGAATCATTAAATGTCGTTGTAACTGTCGTTACTATCATTTGTTGTGTAATTTGCTGTGGAGAGAGAATATAGTGAAGATTCTCGGACCTTTGATGAGACAAGCTACCGTATTCCTGCATTTAACGCATTTTCGCACAAAATCTGTACAATCACCCTGGACAGTTGGCCAATAATAACATGCCCGTAATACTTTAATGGCCATTGTTCTTGCTCTTGAGTGCGTACCACATACTCCCTTGTGTATTTCCCGAATGACATAATTAGCTTGGTCAGGGGTGATACATTTCAAGAGTGGTCGAGTGTATCTCGACAGTAGAGATCCTGGTTTATAAGAAGAAATTGGGCGGCCTACTGCCACATTATTTTTTCAGAATGTCTCCCACAACTCCCTTCTGTTAAAAATTGTTTGATGGGTGTCATCCAGTTCGATTGCAAGTCAATCGTCATGCATTCGTCTGAGTTGATACTAGGATGGCTGAGGGTAACCTAGATAACCGATCGATGGATCCCTTTCTTTTTAACTAAGGCTAGGCGTGAAAGCATATCAACATGGGCATTGTGTTCCTGACGGATGTGCTGGATCACTACCTCAGTAAATCTGGACATCAGATTCTAAACGAGATGATAGTACCAATGTAACAATGATTCTTTTACCTGGAATTATCCTTTCAGCTGACCGACAACAAGTTGGGAGTCACTTTTGCAAATAAGCCTTTTTATCTTTAAATCGAGGGCTAGATTGAGACTGGCTATGATGACTTCATACTCGGCCTGGTTGTTTGAAGTTTTAAATTCAAATTTTAATGTCTGCTCAAGAAGAATATCATCGGGTCCTTCAACTACCACCCCTGCACTGCACGATCTGTTGTTGGAGGAACCATCAATGTGTAGAGTCCATTGACATTCCTTCTCCTCAGTCGGATGAGGACTGAGTTCAGCTACAAAATTAGCTAAACTTTGCGACTTAATTGCCCCCTAGGTTGGTTTTGAATTTAAAATTCTGACAATTCCACAACCCATCCTATCATTTGTTCGGTGAAGTCTGATTTTTCCCGTATCTTCATTATGGGGTAGTCAGTTCTTACTATGATGCGATGAATCTATAAATACATGTGCATTTGACGTGCATTTATCACTAAGGCCACTGGGACCTTCTCAATCATATGATACTGGACCTCGGTGTCGTGAAGCATTTGGCTGATGAAATACATTGGCTGCTCCTCCTTTTTCACCTCTTGGACTAACTCTGCACTAATGGCATCCTCCAAGACAGCTAGACAAACAATTATGGGTTCCTAGGCGTTAGACTTTTGAATAACCGGGGGGAACGCCAAGAAAGCTTTCAGCTGGAGGAATATTCTTTCGCACTCGTTCATCCATTGAAACCTAGCCGCCTTTCGTAGCAGCTCGACAATAGGCTTGGTTTTCTCTACTAGCTTTGGTACGAACCTGGAAAGCATTGTAAGTCGCCCTATTAGTCTCGGGACTCCGCATCTCGATGATTACCCTACATTTCTCAAGGTTTTCTTCTATGCCACGATGTGTGAGCATAAAATCCAAGAATTTTCCTCCCTCCACCTCGAACGCACATTCCTTTGAAAATGTGGTCCATTAATCGTTGATAGGTGGCCCCTGCATTTTTAAGGCCGAATGACATGACTTCATCGTAAAAGTTGTTGTATTCGGTCATGAATGTTGTCTTTTCTTTGTCTTTTGGATGCATCTGAATTTGGTTATATCTAAAATATGCATTTAGAAAACTTAAGATGGTATGGTCTTCTGCTCCATCGTTGAGTTAGTCGATGCTTGGTAGATGATAAGAATCCTTGGGAAAAGCTTTGTTGAGGTCAGTATAATCGGTACACATCCTCCACTTACCATTTGATTTTTTGACCATGACCATGTTAGCCAATCATGTCGTGTAGTGCACCCTTTTGATGAAGTCGGATTTCACCAACTTCTCTGCCTCTTGTCGTGCGGCCACCCGCTTTTCTTTACCTATCTTTCGTTTTTTCTAGGCTACTGGTTTCGTTGTAAATGGAGAGACGATACGTAATGATGTCCAGGCTCATCCCGAGCATGTCGTTAGCTGTCCAAGCAAACAAATCAGTGTTATTAACCAAAGTTTGGCTTATCGAAAGGTATTACCACACAGTCTCCAACCTCATCACCTAGTTCAAGAAGGTAACGGTGGAGCACATCTTCCGGAAGGACAACACAAGGGCTGATGCGTTGTCTTAGCTTGCTGCAACTAAGAAGAAGAGTCACCACAAATTTGTTGTATAAATTCACATGAAAAATCCCAGCGTAGGAGAGGCTGAAGTCTGGCCGTAACTGAGGTCGACACTTGGATGACTCCAATCATTCAATACCTAGAACTCGGCACATGCAAGCCAGGAGAGGAAAAGACGATGAGGCAGCAATGTGCCAGGTATACCATGATCGGTCAGGACCTCTACAAAAGAGAGTACTCTAGGTCATTACTGAAATGTGTCATGAAGGAACATGTAGAGTATGTCCTCAAGGAAATCCATGAAGGGGCATACGGGAACCACTCGAGCAGGAGGCCGCCAAGGTACTCAGAGTCGAGTACTTCTGGCCAACCATCCAGAACGATTGTACAAAATACGTGAGAAAATGTACCAAGTGTCAGGAATACGACCCCCTATCTCACCTCAAGCCCGAGACACTCCACAACATGGTGTCTTCATGGTCATTTGCCATTCGAAGAATGGACATCATTGGTCCCTTTAACCAGGCAAGGGACAAACTAAATTCCTCTTGGTCGGGGTAGATTATTTCACCACATGGATAGAGGTCAAGTCCCTTGCCTCCATCTCGGCCAAGAATGTTTGAAAATTCGTGTGTAAAAGCATTGTGTGTCAGTTCGGAAATCCCCACACCATCATAACCGATAATGGCCAGCAATTCATTGATCGAGGACTGCAATCCTTTTACAAGGATCTCGACATAAAATTGGTAACAAGCTCGGTCGAGTACCCCTAGACTAACGGGCAGGTCGAGGCAGCGAATAAGGTCATCCTTAACGAATGAAAGAAGCGGCTTGGCACGACGAAGGGACGGTGGACTGAAGAGTTGGTAGAAGTGTTATGGGCGTACCGATGCACGCCCCAAACCTCAAAATAGGCTAACCTACGACATCAAAGTCATGATTCCGATCGAGGTAGGCGAGCCTTCCCTCAAAAGGAAACTCTTCGATTTATCCATGAATGAAGAGAGTTTTCCAGTCATACTCGACCTACTAAATGAACTCCGAGACAAGAGCAAGATCCATGAAACCACATTCAAGCTCCAAGCGATCAGGCGTTATAACACGAAATTCTGATCGAGAAGCTTTCAGAAAGGATACCTCGTTTGGAGGATGCGAAGTGAGGCTAGGCAGACGAACGACAAATTCTAATCCAACTGGAATGCCTTTTTTGGATCCAAGATGTTGCAACCAGGGGCATACCGTCTAGAGTGGTTATCGAGAAAATTTTGTACCGAGGACGTGGAATGCCATGCACCTCAAGTTTTATTACAGTTAAAGATTAATAAAATCATGCATTCTTTCCTCGCCCGACCGTTTTCTCTCTAAAGAGGGTTTTCGATCAAGAAGGTTTTAATGAGGCATTTCTCTTCAATCATGTGTATTAGCATATAAATTCACATACTTTACAGTGCTCGACTCGATAAATGATGTAACCTTGAACGGTATACACTTTCGACACCTAAAGACAACTCAGTCAAGGATGTAACCTTAACCGATATACCCTGCCGATACCTATAGACTCAGTTCGGTCAAGGATGTAACCTTAAACAGTATACCCTCCCGACATCTAAAGACAACTCAGTCAGGCATATAACCTTAACCGGTATATCCTGTCGATATCTAAAGACTCGGTTCAGTCAAAGGATGTAACCTTAACTGGTATACCTTACCAATACCTAAATACTTGGATGGGCCAAGGATGTAACCTTAAGCGATATACCTTACCGATACCTAAAGACTCAGTTCGGTCAAGGATGTAACCTTAACTAATATACCCTACCGATATACCTTAATCGGTATACCCTCCTGATACCTTAAAGACTTCAGTCAAACAACCTCATCGGTCATACCATTCGAGACTCAACAACTAACAACTTAAGCAAGATAATTCTTATCAACGATTATACCAATCGATTAGCTATTAAAATTTTTAACTTATAACTTTTGCATTATAAAAAGTAGGATTGAAGAGAAGACAACCGATATATTCATAAAAAAGAAGAAGGAGGAGGCCACACCCCGGTCTCGGAGGGACAAAAGAAGAGGCCACACCTCGGCCCAAGGAAACATAAATCATTAAAGACTAAACCTAGTGGTCTTCATCTTCAACGTCCTCGGCAGAAGTCCTCAGTGCCGCATTTTTCAAGGCTTCTAGCTCGTCAAAGGGCACCGGTCAGCCCTCATAGACGTCTTTAGTAGCATCAAAGGTACTAACTGGCGGTGGCCCATTGTAGAACAGGTGGGCTTGTCGAACGACCTGGTCGAAGCCTTCACCCAACATCATCGAGGTATCGTCTTGGATCTCGTGAAGCTCGGCTTTCACTGAGGCTTTCTCGGTCTCCAGCACCGAGATCTTGGCCTTGGAATCTTCCAGAGCTTTCTTCACTTTGGCCACCTCGCCCATCTTCTACTTTTCCCTCCTCTCCAGCTCGGTCGCCCTCACCTCGGCCAGCTAGAGTTCGGCCCCAACTTTAGCATTCTAGACTCGAAGGCCTAGACCACCTCCAAAGATGTTCAAGTCGCGAGTTCTCCTTGACTCTTCGGCCTCGGACATTAGCAGCCAATCGAGTCATGAAGAGACCCCGGCATTGCATCTCAATGCCAGCCAGGAGCATATCCTCATAAAGGATGATGGCGAGAAGGTTTTCAACGGTCAACGACAGATCGACCTGGACACCCCTTGAGAAATGAAGATCGCCCCCAAGAACAACCAAGGGCGCATGGGAAATTCGGGGGTAGGGGCGACAGTAATAGCAGGACTGACAACATTGACCGGTAATGTGGACCACAAGCAAATCAGGGAAGGAGGTGGAGGACGTCTTGGGGTGCCACCCAAAAACCGAGTGGTCCTGGCTGTGTTGGAGGTCTCTTTCCTCTCTTTCTTTTCCTACCTTTATCAACAACAGTTGAAGGACCAAACTTAGAAGTAGAGGGGTTGGCGATCGCAATCGTCTCAAGATTCCTCTACCTCTGCCCCTCTTGAGGGCTTTGGCAAGAAAGGCAACCATAGTACTGCCCGACCAGAGAGTGTCTTTAATCATAATATATGCATTAAGAAAAAAATACTTAAATTAAAAACCTTTGGCCGACCGAGAAGAGAACAATGTAAACATACCATGAAAGTCCATCCACCGTTGAGACGACTTGTACATGGTTAACAATTTCCTTGTAGGGAGCCTTCAAGGGAGATTCGAAAAAGAGAATAAATTTCTTGCTCCCGAACGAGGCCACTCCTTAAACCAGGTAGGGTTCCTAGTCCAATACAAGAGAAACTTGGAATTACCGGCTTCATCAAAGAAAAGCCCCATGCCCTCAAGCTCAACAAAAAATTTGAAGAACTTTCCTTTGAAATTTTTGTATGAGGTAGTGTAAGGGTTAAACAAAATGTTACCCAGCCGACTGATAAACGACAACCAACTAACAGATTCGGTCGGATGAGAGGTATAATAGCTCAATAAGGTTGAAGGAGTCGGGGAGAGACAAAACATGTCACATATGAGGCGGAGCGAAGGCCAAGTGTTCGGGTGGAGTTGAGAGGGTGACACATTGAGCGTCTGAATGACACCCATAACGAAATCATCAAAAGGAAGGACGACGTGTAGGTTAGATAAAAGGCAGGAATAGACGAAGAAGAAGGTACCCTCTAGGGAGACCGACCCATACATATGATATTGATTAGTCGACAATAATCAATAGCCAAAATACCATCGTTGGCATCTGGCTTCAAAATGGTGTGATGTCCTATAAAAGAAAAGATGGAGGGCCCATCCAGGAAGACAGAGGTAAACCCAGTTACCTTAGGGTCTACCTAGTTAAGTCCAAAAATGTGGGATGACTTTTCAAAAGGATCTGACCGGTTGGCAGCACCTTCTGGGTCATCCGCCCTTACAACATCCTCCATAGGGGGCAATGTCTGAATTGCCTCGATCGACAGGGGCTCAGTCGTGGAAGAGCCAAAAGAAAAAGAAGACGAGGATGAAGGAGAAGAAGATGAAAAGGATGACAAAGAAAAAGACAAGGAAGACATGACTAACCTCTTAGGTAAGGAAAGCAGTGCGCCAGGAAGAGTAGATTTCGGGTGTCAGAGCAAGGAAGCAGTGACTCGAAACAGTGAGGGGACCACTATTTATAACCTTTGCAAAGGACGGGAGATGAGCGTCGCTCTCGTCTCAACCGTTAGATCTTTCTCAATCCAACGGTCCTCGACGAATGATGCCAAAAAACCTAACTCATCATTACTGGTCACGTCACGCGTTTGGCTTTGCCAACGTCACGTCAGACCTCGGGAAGCCCAACCATCACGCGTTCGAATTAGCTATCTTCGAGCCTGAGGGCAATTGTATTGGTAAGGTTCGCATGACCGACACTCTGACTCGTCATCCGGTTGAAATCGACCAACATAACCTAAACCATTACGCCTAAGCAGGATTAACGAGACTAATTAGCAATCAAGCACTAGGTAATGCACTCTTAATCATGACCCAACTTCCTAATTCAGTCCAATAACAAAGGAACCATGATAATCATATAAATAAGCACAAATTCCAAGAATCAGGTACGTCATCATATAATATTAATAGCACCGAGTGTCGAATACCGAATTTTCATTTGAATGTTGGAGTGTCTTTTCCAGGTACCATCCGAGCTTGGAGTTCACGAAGACGAGAGATAAAGCAGCGAAAGAAGAGTGAGGAGCCCGCTTTGAGAAGAAGAAAGGAAGAACTGATTGACTGACGAGTGTTCAAATCATTCTCTTAGTTCTAACCACATGCACATTTCTCATTTCCAATTACAATTTGACTAAAATTAATTAGAATAAAAAATAATTAAAATTCAGATTCATATCTATACATTTTTTATTTTTCATTTCCAATTTCATATTGTTATTTGATTCTTTTCTCGGTTAACTATTTAACAACTCATTAGTCACAACAAGAACACTATGAAACAATCCCTAACATGTAATGAAAATAGTTTGTTATTCTTCTATTAGCTTGTGCAACATAGTTTTAAGTCTCTTAGCTAGGAGTCTTGACATAATCTTATATATGGATAGGCGAGTAATCTTTCAAACCTATAGGATTATAGTTAAGCACTAGGGATATGAAGGATGTGTTACACCCCTGTATTTTCCCCGTGGCTTGGAAGTAGTTGACTGCCTAGAAGATCTCTACTTTTAACACATCCCAATGCTGCTTCTTAATGAAGCTAAAAGTGAGTCCATCTGGACCATGCTTTTTAAACTCCCATATTGTCAAACTGCTTCTTTAATTTTCTACATCCCCAAGTGCAGCACTCTACTCTATCCACTTGGATTTTTATATCATCTTTTGAAGCCAACCTTATCTCATAATATTCTTTTACAATATTCTTTTACAACTTCTTTGACAATCCTTTTGTGAAAAATAAAAAGTAGAAATAATGTTTACAATTTCCTTGAAATGAAATCATATTTTCATATTTTCCAAACACAACTTATCCAATTTTATACTTTTCCTATAATTTGTCTATTTTGGTAATTTAAAAAATTACATTAAAATGATAAATTTTCCTACCTTTAAAATGTTGATTAATTATGTTACTTTAAATATTAATGAATATAAAATTGAATATATATATATATATTGATAAATATATTGTACACTAAACAACCTATATTATAATTGCTAGTTTAATTACTCACTTAACAGATTATATATTTTAATCATTGCTTATATGCTTTTTAAACATTTTTTACCTTTTAGAAACTAAAATAAATTAAAATATGTGTTTTAGAAAAAAACTAAAATAGATTAATAAATATAGGTTTAAAAATTAAAAATATAAGAGCTAAAACGTAAAAATTATGCAAAGTTTCATCATTGATTTAGTTTATATAGTGAGATAAATTGCACCTTTTAGTTAATACATTTATTAGTAATCAATTTTAGTTCCTATACCTATTACTTTAGTTTTCTTTAGAGATGAAAATAATGTATTCAAAAAAATAAAAATAAAAGGATTTTACGTGTGAGATGTTAAGAGAAAGTTTTGAAATATAAAAAGGTGTAGATAGAGATGGAAAGCAAGAGAAGAAAGAGCAATCAAACAGCATAGTACCTTGGATCTCTCATAATCATGGGAACCGCTTGGAGAAGAGCCTTTTGCACCAGCGACCCAGAATCCACAATACACTCCAAACACACAACCCAAAGCCCCACTCCTTCCATCGGAAGCTGCGTCAGATTCAGCTTCCTCTCCTCACCGTCGCTGCACCACCACCCTCCATCTTCTCCGCTCTCCCTCCTCAAAACCACCTTCAAATTCAGAGTAAGCAACCTTCTGCTATTTCTCTTCCACAATTTTCCTTTTTATCTCTAACAAAAATTACTGTTATTTCGAAATTACAGAGTAATTGCGGAATCTGTTCGAATAGCATGAAGAGGGGACAGGGAACGGCCATTTACACTGCAGAGTGTGGTCACGCGTTTCATTTCCCATGCGTCGTTTCCCATGCACGCTCCCACGTCTGCCCCGTCTGCAATGCCACGTGGAACGACGTCCCGCTCCAGCAAAACGACGCCGTCCTTCGCACAGTTCGAACCCCAGACCAGAAACAACTCGCTCCTCTTTCCTCCCATTCGGAAGCTTCCTACGACGACGACGAGCCTCTTCCTTCTTCTTTCACGTGCTCCACGCAAATCCTTCCAATTCCCGAAGCCGATGAAAGCACGCACGAGGATCAAGAAGAAAACGATGACATATCAGAGTTCCCTGGATTTTTCGTCCGTCCAAATCCGCAATCCTCTTTACGACACAACGCTGAGTCAAAAACCGTTCGAGTCAAGCTCATGCCGGAGTGCGCAGTCATATCAGCTTCGCAAAGCTTCGAAACTCGTGCTGTGGTTTTACGAGTCAAGGCTCCATCGCCGTCTCCGCCGCTGCGGCGACGTCCTCCTATGGATCTCGTAGCGGTGCTTGACGTTAGCAACAGTATGGACGGAGTGAAGCTTCACGTGTTAAAGCGCGTGATGCGATTGATTGTATCCTCTCTTGGGGCGGCTGACCGGCTTGCCGTCGTGGCTTCATCGGGTGACTCGAAGCGGTTGTTACCTCTGCGTAGAATGACGGCTCAGGGACAACGCACGGCTCGGCGCGTGGTGGATCGGGTCCAGTGTGGCCAAGGATACAGCGGTGAAGAAGTGATAAAGAAAGCCGGGAAGGTTCTGGAAGATCGCAGAGAGAAAAACCCTCTAGCGAGGATTTTGCTTCTATCGGACGGTAATGACAACAGCAAGAACAGCAATCAATGGAGATGCTTGAGCTACGTGTCCTCTATCCGGTTGGATAGTGTCGAAGTTCCGGTTCATGCGTTTGGGTTCGACATAAAAAAGACCGGTTTAACACCGGAACCTTTTGAGGATGATTTTATCGAATACGTTAACAGAACATTCAGTGTGGCGGTGCAGGATTTGAGAATTCAGCTTGGCTTCTCGGCGCCGGCTGAAATTCGAGCGGTTTATTCATGCAGCGGGGGACCCACCGCGCTCAGCGCAAACGCGGCACGGCTTGGTGATTTATACGGCGAAGAAGAGAAGGAGTTGTTGGTGGAGATTAGAGTGCCAACGTCAGCTTTGCGGAACCACCACGTGATGACAGTGCGGTGTGTCAACAAAGACACAGCGTCTAAAAAATTCGTGTACGGTGCAGAACACACGTTTACAGTGGTGCCGCCTAAGAATTCTTCACTCTGCAGCGGCAGGGTTGAGCGGCTGAGGAACGTGTTTATAACGAGCCGAGCAGTAGCCGAGTCACGGAGGCTGGAGAAACATAACGAGTTTTTGAGCGCTCATCATTTGCTCGCTTCGGCTCGCGCGCTTCTAGAGAAGTTCGGCTCGGCTGGGGATTACGTGCGCGGCTTAGACGCCGAACTTGCGGAGCTTCAGTGGAGGAGACACCAGCGGGAGACGGTGGCGACAGGGCGGAGTAGAGAGAGCGAGAGGGAAGTAAGGTTGGTGGATGATGGCGGCGAAGAGTTGACGCCGACATCGGCTTGGAGAGCCGCTGAGAAGCTGGCTAAAATGGCCAGGATGAAGAAGTCGTTGAATAAAGTTAGCGACTTGCACGGCTTCGAGAATGCTAGGTTTTAATAAACAACGCTTAGCTGTTATTTCTATTTTAAAATAGATAATGTTGGTTCCTGAAAATGTACAAAATAAAATTAAGTGTGTAATATAGCAGAGTTGTTGCCCTTTCCATACATATAGTAGGTTAATTCTAAATCTTAAGTTTTTTATTGCATCAATCAACACATAATACATGGTTGAATTAATATAAGAATTCAAACTATTCACACGCTGAGACAAGTAAATGTTTCAACAAGATAACGTTTTTCGTTGTCCTGTTTTATTATTAGGAGGAATAATAAGAGTTAGGGTTTTGGAATGATCAAGAATCGGACTAGGAATGTGAGTAAAAAACACTTAAACTGATCTTTTGGTTGAATAATCTGGCATAGAATAGCACATAAAATGGAGTGGTTTGGACGAATAATGATGAACAAATGATTACATTGAATAATAATAATAATTGGATACTTTTCCAAACTTTTTTTTAAAAATTACATTGCAAATCATTAGACATATCATATCTTTGATAGCTAGCTATGGTGAAATGTAGAATTCCCCACAGCAGCCCCAGTGTAACATTCTCCTCTTCTGATTTTTACTTTTCTATAATAAATTCTGTGTAATTATTTTTATCTTAAATTCAAAATCAGAAATGAGACGCTGTTTAGATATATAGCTAGATTTGATGAAGAATCCAAGAAGATGAGTCTAAAGGGGTATCATAAATGCTATTCTTGATTACTCATACCATATGTCGTCACAGTTCAATTCAAAATCGTTCTCTTGGAACAGCCTCTGTCATGTACGAAGCTTTGACATGGCCACGTTTGTAGGTATTAAGATGGTGTTGAATAAGTAAATATATATATATTCAGAGATGTGGAACCCAACACAGCAATGTCTCAGTTGTCCAATCCATCAAAATCTGCTACCATAACCATGTGTTGATGCTATGCATATATGACTTTGTTTTCTTGGTAGTGCAGGAAACTCCCTCTTATATGCTAGCTAGCTGGCCATCCCTCAGCAAATATGTACTCTAATTCAACTCATACTATGTGGCTACCAGTTCACTGAATGGTTCAATTTTGTTCATAAATTATTAGAATGGATATATGTTAAAAATTTTATGAAAATTGTTGGGTTACCAAGGATTACTTTATATTTATGAAGTTGTCATCTTTGAGAGCGACTTCACTTTTAATATACATTTTGTCAAAAACATGACCTTTGATTGCGAAAAATAGAATTAAAGAAATCGTGGTTATTGAGTATAACTTTCATTTGTGTTCATCTTTGAGAAATGTATTTTTTCAAGGGTGAAATTGCATATAAGTGACACAATTTGTTAAAAAATAATATACTAAAAGTTATGAATGTATGACGATGTCTATCATTAAGTTGTATCACTTATGGATGGATGATTTTAACTTATTTTTATTTTAGGATAGTTAAGGTAAATTGGACTATATGAATGTAGAAGAATGATTTTAAAAAAAAAACAATGAAAAAAAAAATTGTAGTAAATTGTGTGATAGTTTTCTTGAATGATTTATAATTATTTATTCAATAAATTGTATACTATTTCTATTGAATAATTTAATAATTATTTTAATAAATTATTTATTATAATGTATTAAGAATGAGAAACATGTTGGTAATAGAAAAATAGGGTGTAATGATTTGTAAAAAAACAATAGATTAATTTGATAAAAATATAGAAAAATAATTTGTAATAAATTGTGTGATAATTTTCTTAAACTATTTATCAACTTTTGTAATAAATTATTTAATTTATTTAAATAATTATTTAGTATTAGAATTAAAATTACGCGATTAATTCTTTAATAATATATTTAATTCTTTTATGAAATATTATAATAATGTTTTTGATTATTTTGAAAAAAAAAATTGTTTATTATTTTGTGTGAACTTTAGTTAAAAAAAAATAGTAAATAAGACAAGTAGAGTCATAGATTAATTAAAAAAAAGGAAATGCAGCAATAATTTGGATAATAACCTTGTTACTACATAATAGTAGACAAATTATCTATGAGACGTTTTGTCACGAGGTGATCTTATTATTATTTGTCTTATGAGTTTTCTTTCTTAGTCTTGTCAGGTAGAAATGTTAGGAGGCGGTGGTGCATAGGAGTGGCAAAATGGGGCGAGTCATGCGGAGCGGGGCAGGTTGGCCCGCATAACCCGCATAACTTTAAAATGTAAAAAAAATAAATTTGCACCTTCATATTTTCTTCATGTAGCCTCATATTTCACATTCTGAAAATTTTAATAACATCTTACTACGCATGTCTCATGAAAATAATATTATGAAACTATTTACCTAATGCATCTAAATAAAAAAAATCAAAATTTTTATTTAAAAAAAAATTCTTATGCAGGCTAACCCACAGACTCGCGGGCCAATCCTTATGCGGGGCGGGCTAGAAAAATCAACTTGCAGATTCTATGCGGGGCGGGCCTATGCGGGACGGTAAAGGAATAATTTGAAAGAGTCAGAAACAACTTTGACTAAATTTAATATGCCTAATAGTGATGAGTCAAAGATAACTCGGTTTGTGAGTGGTTTGAGGAGAGAAATTCGAGATGTTGTAGAAATACATGAGTATTCTTTCTTAAAGAAGTTGGTTCACCTAGCCATCAAGGTGGAATCACAAATTTAAAAAAAAAACAATTTTCAAAAATACTACTAATGGTTTCTACAAACCTTCCGGGAAGGGTGCAAACAACATTTCTACAAAAACTTCTCCTTCCCATTTTTCAAAAGACATCACTTCTCACCAAAAATTTTCTCAACACAATCCTTCTACCTCCACCACTAAGTCACCCACCAAAACTTCAAGCACAAAAATGTTTTAAATGTTTAGGTTTTAGGTACATAGCCGCCAATTGTCCAAGTAAAAGAACCATAATGTTACAAGAGGTAAATCAAGACCAAATTCAAATAAAAACAAAAATAAAAAATGAAATGCGCCTTCACGATATACTTCTTCCTTCTCTTTTTTATTACCAAAGATTTATACCTACTTACCAACTTTCTTAAAGAATTTTAGGGATGATTTTCAAACACCTCCTAGGTTTCCACCTTTTAAGAGGACTTTCATCAAAAAGATTTTTCTTGGTTCTTCTATTATCTCATGGAAGTAAAAAAAAAAAGGCAAACGTATCAAGATCATCTGCGGAAGCAGAATACTGCACGATGACCAATATTAGTTTAGAGATAGTTTGGTTACGATATCTGTTGCGGGACTCAAAGGTACCATGTAACTTGCTTGCTTAACTTTTATGTGACAATCAAGCGGCATTACATATAGCAGCAAACTCACTTGTATATATTTTTCCTATATATGGAGTGATGTAAATACACATATAAACGAATAAAGAATCTTCATTTTTCTTACCATCTTTTTATATATAATTTTCTTATAATAATCTTAATTTTTCTTACCATCTTCTTATATACAATTTTCTTAGGGTTTTTAACCATGATGGGGTTATTTTTTTTGGATTTTACCAAAATGGAGTCCGTTTAAAAAAATTACAAATTTAGGCAAGTCGTGCCAATTTGGCACGACTTCATATGCACAAATCGTTCCAATTTGACACAACTCTGCCATGTCATACTAAAGTCGTGCCAACTTGACACGACTTCTGTCCTATCATACTAAAGTCGTGCCAGCTTGGCATGAATCTACCACATCTTAATTTTTTATTTTTTTTTTAATTTTATTGTTTATATATTGGGTAGTAAGTTATGTAATGTTAAAAATTAATTTGATACATAATTTTCTAAGAGTGTTAGTTTTAAGGAAAAAAATTGGATATATAATTATTTTTAAATTATTTAATTATTTC
>Ga0123342_1007115_pt1 | contig 15014 bp, 9 predicted proteins | sample Turbeawhitnodule_FD_89960 | JGI IMG/M metagenome (GOLD analysis project Ga0123342, IMG submission 89960) | Root nodule microbial communities of legume samples collected from Mexico - Turtle bean Mexico white nodule | ecosystem: Host-associated > Plants > Roots > Nodule | place: Mexico: Nepantla... | reverse complement strand
GGTCTATATAAAGGTGGTTTTACGCTCCTAATCTTGGAGTAAGAGAAAGAGTTTATCAAAACAGTTTTTCCAAGATTTGAAAGAGCTTTGGATCATTCTTAAGTGTGTGGAATAGGATTGGGTCATAATTCTGAACTTTAAGCTTTGTAATACCCAGGTGTATTCTATTCCCTTCTTCATTGATTACTGTAAGCTTTGTAATACCCAGGTGTATTCTATTCCCTACTTTGGTGTGTGATGTTTGTAATCTGGTTTTGATTGCATAGTGGATTACCTAGTGGTTTATGGGGACTGGATATAGCTCTTGGTGTAAGAGTGAACCATTATAAATATGTTTGTGTGATTCTCTCTTTCCCTAATCTCACATATATCTGTTTTAAGTTGTTTTTATTAACTGCTGATAAAAAACAACTGATTGTTTCGACAAAACAACCGATTGTTTTTCTGATATCATCTTAAAACAGTTTTGGGTATTTGTTTCCTTGATTCTTTTCTTTGTAATTCAACATTGAATTTCATTATACCTTCAAAGTTTGCGAAAATCTCTTATAAACAATTCACCCCCCTATTGTTTAAAGTCATATATTCTAACATGAGTGGCTTAAAACAAGAGGAAGGTTGAATTGTTTTCACAAGATTTTTGCAAATATTGGAGTTAGAGTGAAATCTGAATAAAATCAACTAATTGATTTATCTGTTCAACTGATTATAAAAAACAAAACAAGCATTTATTCAAAAATATAAACTAGTTGTTCCTAGAATTCACCCAATTGATTTAACGTAAAGTAATTTATAAAAATGATATTAGAGTGAAAGAGAGAGAGAGATTTAACTAGAGATTAATATTGGTTCGCTCTTAACTAAGAGTTATATCTAGTCCCATCAAACCACTGAGAATTCACTAAATCAAACTCATAAGGTTTACAAAAATAGTCAAGAGTGTTGATCTTGAACCCTACAAAAACACACAACACTTTAACCACACACATAATTCAGAAACCCTATTTGGATCTGCTTACAACAACATACAATGAAGCACAACATAAATGTAAACAAGAATGATCCAAGAAGCAAATTTAATCTCCAAGAATGATTTTTGTTTTGTTTTAAATGACCAGATTACATCCTTATATAAGGTAATAATGATTATTAAAACAATTTAATCATTTAATGAAAACAATTTTATCAATTAAAAATAGTTTGGTTAACATAAGAGAATTCTGTTAAAAACATTTAATTGATTCCTGAAAATAACTGACTATTTTCTTTATAGAAGAAATCACCAGATTTTAAACCGGTTCTTTTATCGAAATATCTGGTTGATTTCACTTAACAAAAAATAAAAAATAGAAAACAAATCATTTTTAAATTCTTAAAAACTTTAAGTGTTTCAATCGGTTCATATGATAAATCTATTTGTTAAAAATGCTTACTCTGTAGACTTTAATAGAAGTAATTTCATCTTATTAATATATGAATCAACTAATTAAAATTAACACTAATTTGGAAAACAAAACATTTCAAGGTGATTGCTATAACTTGGATCATAATGTAATGCAAAGTTACATAACAAAGTCAACTTAACTAAATACACACAACAACAATAAGTCTTTAAGACAAATTTGGTTTCATCAAAGCTTCTTTTTGTCAACAATCTCCCTATTTGATGAAGACATCCTTGGTGTTGTGTTGAAGATTTTGACATAAGGAGATCCTGCACAAACATAAGGAAAGACCAAATAATTTAGAATATACAAGTACAATAGGATAAGCAAAATTTATTCAAATATGAAATCATAAAACAGACAAAAATTATGCAGAAATAAAAAAGGTAAAAAAATTACAAACATCCAAATATTCTCCCCCTTTTGTCTTCAACAAATAGACATTTAGCCTAGAGACTTGTTACAAAGAAAAAAAAAACATTATACACAGGAAATACAAAGTCATATTTGCTTAGATACAACTCAAAATCTAGTACCGTATATAACATATTGAAAAATTATAAGCCTAGCTAGTAAAACATGAAAAAGTAATAGAAAAAAGAATGCATAAATTTTGTTTGATAGAAAGAACAACTATGAACTTGCATTTGCATATCAATTTCTTTGAACTAATAATATTTACATCTCCATCACCATTCACTCTGCATCCTCTCCCTTTAATTTAGGTTGGTTAGCAAATTTTTTTTCAATTATTGCTTAGTTAGTAAGATCTACTAGAATTTAAGGGTGTAGTTACTTGTTAATTGATTATACTTATTATAATCAAATGTTGCAATAGTCAATTTGTGCGAAACATAAACATTACCCAAATATGGATGACTTATGGAAATCCATATATGGTTGAAATAGGCAGAGTTTGTAACACGAACTCTTAGATGTTTGTTTGTAACAAAGATGACATTTATTCCAATAACTAATTTGCAAATACAATTTATGACAATCTTTTTAGTCTTCGAAGGTTTGTCTTAAAAATGTGTTGACTTTTTGTCAATTGCTTTATATACAAAACATGGATCACTTTCCATCAAATCGTGGATGGATGTATGATAGGTGTCACAGAGGAAAAGGTGCTTTGAAAGAGTCTTTTATATTAGGAGTTGAAAATTTTAAAACCAAAGCTTGCCAACAAGAATTTATCAGAATGATGGGGGAATACAATGTTCGTGTAGTAAGTGTGATTGTACAAGAATTTTGGAGGAAAGACTTATAAAGTTTCACCTCTACAAACACCTAATTATTCGATTTGGACTGATCATGGTGAAGACAAGCTAGAAGTTGACTTGTGTAATGACGTAATTATATGGCTTTGGGAATGGATGGTGCACACAATCAGTCACAACATGACCAATTTATGTGGATGGAAGACATGATGTATGATGCTCTTAGGCAACAAGAGTCATTCCAAGTACCAAATGTAGATAACATGGAAACTCCTCCAAATAAAGAAACTCAAAGATTTTATAAGCTTTTGTTGGATGAAAATATGCCATTGTATGAAGGGGCGTCAAAGTCCAGATTATCAATGTGTGTCAAGCTATTATCTTACAAATCCAGTTGGAATGTTCCTGACTAATGCTTAAAGTTTATTTCAAAAATGCTTTTGAAAGTAACACCCACCAAAACAGGTTTGTCTAAAAGTTATTATGGTGCAAAAAGGCTAGAGTCGAAGTTGGGATTACAGGCTAAAAGGATTGATTGTTGTGTTGATGGTTTCATGCTCTTCTATGATAAAGAATATGATAAAAGTGATGGAACGTTGCTTGAATGAAAATTTTGTCATAAGCCAATGTGTCATCACCATAACACCGAAGCAAGTAACAAAAAACCAATTCCTATAAAGGCAATGTTCTATTTGCCAATAATTCCAAGCTTGCGAAGAACGTATACTTCAACACAGACTGCGGGAGAAATGACATGACACTATGATAATAAAAGCACTAATGGTGTTTTGCGTCATCCATGTGATGGCGAGGCTTGGAAGCACTTTGATAGAGTATATCCCGATTTTTCTACAGAGGCACGCAATGTGCGATTGGGTTTATGCTCTGATGGTTTCAATCTATATGTGCAAGCATCAAATGCACCCTATTCATGTTGACCAACAATTGTGACCCCGTATAATCTCCTCCCGAGATGTGCATGTCTAAACCTTATATCCTTTTTAGTTGTCTCATACCAAGCCCATTCAATCCAAAGGCTGGTATTGATGTATTTTGAGACCCTTGATAGACGACTTGAAGAAATTGTGGAGTGGTGTCAACCATACAATATTTCAAGGAAAAAAACTTCAGGATGAGGGCAACATTAATGTGAACGATTAATGTTTTTCTTGCTTATGGTATGTTGTTTGGCGGGGGAACTCATGGTAAATTGGCATGCTCACATTGCATGGAGCATTCAAAGGCATTTAGATTACATCATGGGAAAAAATTCTTGGTTTGAATTGCATCGTAGAACTTTAACGAATGATCATGCATTTAGAAGGAACAAGAATGTGTTCAAGAAGAGGGAAGTAGACATGGATCCCCCACCACCTAAGTAGACACCTACAAAAGTTTTGAATAGAGTCAAGACTTATCTTAAAGTAACTGAAAGTGGTGTGCAAAGAATGCATGGTTACAGGGAGTGGCATAATTGGACAAAAAGAAACATCTTTTGGGATCTTCCATACTAGAAAGACAATATATTAAGACATAATCTTGATGTCATGCATATTGAAAAAAATTCTTCGATAACATCTTTAACACTGTGATGAATTTCACAGGGAAGACAAAGGACAATGAGTAAGCACGAATGGACTTAAGTTTGTATTGTAGGCGAAAAGAATTGGAACTAAAGTCACATCCTAATGGAAAGAAATTCAAACCAAAAGCAAAGTACACACTTGCACTTGAGTAAATAAAGCATGTGTGCCAATGGCTAAAAGATCTTAGGATGCCTGACAGATATTCTTCCAACATGGCTAGATGTTCTGATGTCAACAAAGGAAGGGTGCTTGGGATGAAAAACAATGATTGTCATGTATTCATGGAATGCCTACTTCTCATAGCATTTAGTTTGTTACCAACTCATGTTCTAAATCCCATTATCGAGGTAAGTATTTTTTTTCAAAGATTCATGTTCTACGACACTAAAGAAGGATGACCTTACTAGGATGGAACAAAACATTCCAATAACTCTTTCTAAGTTGGAAAGAATATTTCTCCCAACATTTTTTTATTCTATGGAACATCTCCCTGTTCATCTAGCATATGAAGCAAGACTTGGTGTACTTGTCTATAATAGGTGTATGTACCCATTTGAAAGGTAATAATAATAGTTATTAGTCTTTATAAAATGTGAAGTATAATTATCAATCATAACATATTTATTTTATTATAGATTCATGGAATATGTTAAACGATCAATGAAGAATAAGGCTAAGGTAGAAGGATCTATTTGTGTATCTTATTTGCATCGTGAGACGACTCATTTTTGTTCACACTATTTCAACAACTTTATGTTAAGACCACAAAATAGTAGAAATGAAGTCAAGATTGAAAGTGAAAGGCTTTCATCAATGTTATCAGTCTTTGACCAACATGGACGTTATTCTGGGAGAGTTCACTTGTTGGTTAAGTGATGAAGAATTTAACTCAGCACATGTTCATGTTTTGATCAACTGTAATGAATTTAAATCATACTTTGAGTAGGCCTCATGCAAGATATTCTTTTAAAAAAGTGTTATTCATTCATTAAGTTATCGTTAACCTAATGCATTGACACCTATTGACAGTTCCTTCTTACATTCTAATTAAATTACTGAATCGCATGCTTCAGCTCGTATACATGCAGATTTTCCTTTGTGGTTTAGGGGACAAGTATGTATCTTCAAATTCTATAATTTACTTTTTGTTGACTTATTTGACCATTTCATCAAATTTTTAATGACATTGATATATTTATAGGTTCATAAAGACCCTTTAAGTGTGAGGAGCCAACACCTAAGAGGTTTATCACTTGGTCCTTTAAGGTGTGAAAAAGAATGGCACACATTCTTTGTGAATGGGTACAAATTTCACACTCATGCATGGAGCGAGGGAAAGAAAACAATAAATAGTGGGGTCCATGTAAATGGCCTTACAGAAGAAGGTGATGATGATTTTTATGATGTGATTCAACACATGTATGAGGTGGAGTACAATTCTTCGACCTCGAATAAGATAGTTGTATTATTTTACTGTGATTGGTTTGATCCATCAACCAGAGGTGCACGAGTGGTTTCCAAATATGGTATTGTGGATATTCTAATAGATAGAAGATATGTGCCATTTGATCCTTTTACCATTGCACATAATGTTCAACAAGTATATTATGTACCATATCCAACCTCACGCAGAGACAAACGTGGTTGGTGTGTTGCAATCCAAATGAAGCATAGAGGTTGTATAGATTCTAATGATGTAGAAGTTGAAGTGCCATACCAAGTTGATGAAATGTCATGTGATTGAAGTTGAACAAATTTCAGGATTACAAGATTTAGAGGCTGAGCTTGAAGAAGTGGACATAAACAATGTATCACTGTTTGAAGATCAAATAGATGAAGAAACAAATGAATGGGAAGAAGACAATGAAGAGGGAGAAAGTGAAGATGAATATGGAGATGACTTTACATCTCTAGCTTTGAATAGACTTAGGAAACTAGTGATGTAGGAACTAGTGTTGTACTGTTGTTTTTAACATACTCTTTATTACATTACTTATTTTGATGTCATATTCTTTGTTTATGTTCGGTGTTGAAATTTCTACATGTTTATTTAAAATTTTCTATAAACTACATTTTGCATATTTTTATCCTTTGATAAACTTATATTACCTTGATTATCATTTCATGCCATAATATAGATGTCATCAGGGGGTTGTGATCAACCATCACCGAGTGCCAATAAAAAAGGGAAAGAAACATTATGTGATAAAATTGTTATCACGAATAAACAACCTAAGTTCATCGTTCACTCAACCCACTACACCTATTCCATCTTCAACTCATGCATCTACCCCCATTAATACAAAATGCTACTGCATCCACAACATATCCACGTCTTGTTGTTGGATCCACCCCATCACTAGCAGATGCTACTGCATCCACCCCACCAGTAGCAAATGTTATTGCATCAACTCCTTCTTCATGTGTTGTTGGATCCACCCCTTCAGTAGCAAATGCTATTGCATCCACACCATCTTTATTCGTCATGTCATCAATACCCGATCAATCCACCTCATCCATTTCTCCACATGTTGGTTCTAATGCATCAATCCCAAACCCAGATATTACACCATCCCCATATACAAAATTTGGAGGGACGCATTCAACTTCTGCAACCAATAACTTAGAGGAGGAGGTTCTCTCAATTGGTGATCACCTTATGATTCAACCTATTGGGGGACTGTAAGAATATAATAAAATTCAATTTATATAATTTACTATTATTGTCTTATAATTTTTACTAAATTTGTTTTGGTATTTAGGTTTTCTCCATAAAAAATTGCATCAAAAGCCATCGCTGTCACCATTAAGTGACAATTTGGTGAGCCATGGCTAACATGGGGGGAAATCCCAAAGGTTTATCCGGATCTATTTTTTCAACGTTTTAAGGTACTTGTTTTTTATTCCCTTTAAAAATGCTTATATTTTACAATTTGGATTGATGATTTTTGTTGTTTTGTAAATGAAGGTCACATGGAGGGTTAAGGATGAGGAAAAAGTTAAGAAAAAATTTCATTCGAAGGATTCTCAAACCCTTTCACAAATGTTTGAAATGGCTCGGTAAGAAGGTAAACAACTTGAATGGATTGGAAATAGTATTTGGAACAACCTCTTGGAAGAGTGGAACATGCCTGTGTATCTATCAAAATGTGATACAACTAAAAAGAATCGTTTATCCAAAAAAGGTGTATGTTTGCACAGTGGAGGATCCATTAGCATGCATGAACACGCGATTCGTTTGGTATGACTTCTCTATTAAATTTTGGATTAATCTATGATTAATTATTATCACCTTAATTTATAAAATGTTTTGTTTATAGACAGAGGATTTTGACCGCTCGATGGAGTGTTTCAATAAACACATATATGTAAAAGCATTGGAGATTTTGTTGATGATAGATCGAGGCGGACACATGTTAGTTTTTTTCAACTTTTTTTCAACTTTTTTGTACATGTACATTAATTACTATTTTATAACAAATATTTATCATTTTAATAGGAAGATTTTGAAAGTAGATTCTCTCGATCATTATCTGAGTCATCATCTGTGTGTACCTCAATATCTACTCCATTAGATCCTACTGAGGAGGAAAGATTAAGAAACAGTTGTTGGTTAGAAGTTGCAGGTGAAAGGTAGAAGGGATGAGTGTACGGGGTTGGATGTGTCGATCATCAGGATGACTGTGTTGATTGTTACCTACAACAAACACAAGCATATTCTAGTAAGAAAGTTGATTTTGAAGAAATTGTTGAACTTAGACAACGACTATCAACAAGTGAGAAGCATACTCGACACATGAATTCCCGGTTTCAATCCTTTCAAGAACTTATGATTCAATATCTACTGCCTAAAGCAGTAGCGGCTCCACAACATATTTTTCAATAGCCAAATACTCCGCAGTCTAATACTCAACAAGCAAATACTCCACAAAATCAAATGCAAGATAATGATGAAGTGCAACATGACAACAATCATGATGAACAACACAATTCACCTGCTCAAGATTATAATAATTATTATTTTTTTCAAAACTTTGTAATGAATTGAATTTCTTATTATTAGATGTTTTCTTTGTTTTGAATGAAATACATTTGAATATTTTGAACATTTGAAAATAATATTCTATCATGCTTTTCAAAATATAGGACGTTTGAATGTTTCATGAATATGTCTCTCAATGTTTTCAGTATATCCAAGTCTGGAAAATTGATTTTTCAATACTTTCAGATGTACGAAAAAAAAATTACATTTACATATGGATATAACCGTATTTGATATATTAGTAATTACATACGAATATTTTTGTATGGTGTAATTACGTGAGTAACAACCTACGACAATTTTACATATGGATTTTTTTTTTCTGTATGTAATTCGTAGGTAACTATGTTTTACATATGATTTAATGTCTTACATACGGATTGGTATTGTATGTAATACCAAATTTTCTTGTAGTGTATGACTACTACGTGATGTAGTAGATGAGAAGCATTATTTGAACTAGTATTATTAACTCTTGAACAAATGTAACACATTTAAACATGGGATGATTTTTATTTTACCTTTATGATGACTCATAATCACATGTGTGAAATATTTCATGTCTTCAATGATCAATCTCCACTATCTCAGAATAACATCCAAAAGCTTAAGAGAAAAATGTGTTACTTTTTCCTTCTCTGAAATAGATAATATAATTTTACTTTCTTATTCATAAAACTTTTAGGTTAGATTAGATGATTTTGTATAGAAGTTTTAGTTGAAATGTTTATTTATTATTGTTTGAATTGTTATTGAGAATTTTTTTACTTGGTTTGAAGTCAAAACCAATTTAATTTAAAAAGAATATCCAAAATTTGTTTTGGTTAGCGTATGATACAACATAAATTTTTTTGGACTTTTTTTTCCTCTGTTTCTATCATAATTTTATGTCTGTTGTGTTACGATCCAACGTAAATGCAAAAATTTTACATCAAATTTGTGATCCACATAAATTTACATCACTCACATTTACCTCAGACTATTAACAGAAATAAAATAAAAAATAAAAAATTCTAAATAACAAACACAAAATTTTCTTTTACACTAGTGATCTTAAAATATATTAAATTAAAATAAAATAAAAGTTAAGACACAAAATAAATATTTTAAAGAGTTATTCTTGATATTTGTCCTATTTTTTAAATCTATTATAACTATTAGATTAAAAGAAAAAAAAATTACTTTGAGTGCTACTTAATAACTTATCCCTCCTATACACACAAGTGAAAAAGTTAAGAGAATATAATCTACGGGCCTAAAGGATGCATTATTTTCTATATATACAACAAAAACAAAAACTAGAACATGTAACTAACACAATTCATGGCATGAATGATCTCCAATGAAATTTTAAATACAACAACAGCGTAAATATTTCTATATTGTTATCATTCAGTCAATTGCATTATACACACAAACAACTAAATATTATTATTTTCAGAATATTTAATTACAAATTATACATATTAAGATGATTTTATTTAATTCTTATGTTAAAAATATTTATATCAATAATGTATCAAAAGAAACCCTAGTCTCTCTAAAATAACCCTAGTCTCTCTAAAATAACCCTCATTCCCCTTCATCTATATGCAATTAAACTGATTTTGAAGTCATAGTAAGTACTTTTAAAGTCCCTTTTTTTCTTCTAATTATTGCAGGTTGTTGAAGTGGAAGTGGTGCAAGATAATGAAAGAACTTCTTCCATGGGGAGACAAAGTCTTTTAGAGGAATCTTGTTATTGCTGAGAGTGGCTGAGTGCCTAAATCAATGATTGGTTTGGTGAAGTGTGTTCTTATTGGAAAACCTAAATATATGAATTCAATATTGTTGGGGTTGAGATTCTTAAACAATAATAATTTATGTTGTTGTGTATCACTTGAAAAGGGCTTTTGGATTGTTGGGCAAAGGAGGGTTTGCTTTGATTTGGTCTAAAAATAAAATGTTTAAAATAATTTAAGAATGATGATTAGAATTTTTATGGTTAATATTTAATTAATTATAGTACGTAGTTGTTAGCCACTGTCTGCCCTGGCTGTTTTCACTTGTCGCAATGCCTTTGTTGCTGGTTCAACAATATTGGTACACATGTAATATAATCATAATAATGTATCCTTTAATACATTCTTTTTATCATAATTTTTTATTATAAATTAAAATTTATTAAAAATCGTATGATTATTATTTAATAAATAATATTTGTGGTTTTATAATTTTTAACGGAACAAAAAAAAAATTACTAACACTGATATATAAATTATCAAAAATTTATATACAATAAACTCTTATAGTTTGATCAACATTTTAGGTTGTTCTAATGTCAAGTCGAATTGAAATAATATTGTAAGACAAGTACTAAGGGAAGATATATTTATTTATTTTTATTATGATTTTAAGTAAGGGATTTTTTAAACCGCTTTTCTATTCTCATATACGTGTTAATGTTCTGACATTAAGTGCATTGAGATAATAACGTTAGATTCATTCATCGCATTTGAGGTACTGTCCACTTTGAAGTTTGAAACTTATTACAATTTTGTCCTTATAAAAAGTGCATCAGAGAGTTAAAGAGGGAGATATATTTACATTGTATTTGATCTCGACTACTAAGTAATGTGAGACTATCAAAACAAGTCTTCTCAATCAAGGTCTAAGGGAACAAAAGTTTGTCTTTAGAACCACTTTTATAGCAATATTTTAGTCCATTGAGATAACATCGTTATGATCAATAACCACATACGAGGTATTGTCCTCTTTAAAATTTAGAGTTTCATCACGATTTTGTTCTTAAAAAACGTTTTAAAAGATTAAAGAAGAAAAAATATATTTAAATTACTTAAGTCTTTACTTGTAAATAAGAGACTTAGATTTTCGTCCAAGTTTATGAAATTGTATCAGTGAGGAAAATTAAAATCAATTCCTTAAAAAAATGTTGAATTCATGAGAACCATTTTTGAAACATTGTACCAAACGAGAAATTTAACCTAACATGAAAAATTTAAAAGAATCTCCATCAAAATATTAGGTAAGAATATCTTTAGAATGATTATTCTAAAATGACTTTAGGATAATTTTAATTTCTCTTAAGATAGGAGAAAAAAACAACTATATTACATAAATTGCATTTATATGACATGTTTACTTATTGATGAGAATAGTTAAATTAACTACGAATATCAAATAGGAAGTTATTTTTTGAAATAGTTTTTTTTGCTGGTTAAATAAATTTTGTTCATTCGGACTTGAAAAAAAATATTATAAGATCGAACTCTCTTTTTTTCATTTAGCACCCTTAGTTAAAATAATTCTCCTTAATACTTTGATAACCTGAGATGCTTTTTTATTGTTTATTTTTCTGTGTATGCTCACAAAAATAATCCAACGTTAAAGTCAGTAATAACTATATTGTGTAATAATAAATGTGCAAAAATTAATAGTACAACCCATCCCAATATTTGATTTGTTAATTAATTAATCTCGAAACCTTGATTATATTGTTAATATGGTATGATGTTATTTTTGTTTACTTGACATTTGGATGTTCAAGTCTCTTTGGCATCTCAATGTACTTCACATAACATATATGGTATTATTTTGTTTTTTAATCATATAAATAACTTTTATAAAAAAATTATGTGAATTATTAATTTGAAGATTTTGGTAGGTAAGGAGACAAATTCAATAATTCATGACAAAGAAGTGGCCATGCCATCTTACAAAGTTAGGACAAGAGAGATATTAGTTATTTAGATACTTTGTCTTTGGTTACAATTTTTTAATATCATGATACTTTCCCATTCATATAAACTAAACATTAATTCAAATAATAAAATTGTAGTCTTTCAAACTTGAAAGAGACACTTATATATATTAATTTGAGAACAAAAGACAATTGCTAATCGTATAGAGCGTTTCTTAGAAAATATTAAAACGCACAAAACTTATACAGTAAATATATTATTTTGCAATTTTTTTGTACTTTATTTATTAATATTTTATGTATTTAATAAAATTAATTATCACATAAATTATTGAGATAAAACTTTAACATTAACCGCATCTATAACATTGTATATAACTATTTTCCTATTAATTAGTGTCAATAAAACTTTAAATGTAAACACTAATTACAATGTATACTATTGGAAATTTTATGTTATGTTTCAATTTAAAATAAAAATTTGTGTTTTATTTTATGTTAGGTGTAATATTGGATGGTGTTTGTGTAATAAATTGTCCAACTAGATGTGTGTGAGATATTTTAAATATTATACACGTGTAAAATATTTAAGACATTCATTTAAATGTTTGAATGAACATTTTGATGCATGTAGAATTATTTATGGAATATAGTTAGTGAGTAATGTGTATATAGATTTTACCTACAAACTGGAATTGGTAGATATTACTTACGAGCTGAAATTGGTAGATATTAGCTATGAACTGGAGTTGGTGGATATTATCTACAGACTAGAGTTGTTGGGTATTACATATAGATTGTTGTTAGTGAGTATTACCTATGGACTATTATTGGTAGATATTACTTACAGACGGTTGTTACCCACGGACTCAACATCTGCAAGTAAATTACCTACGCCTACCTTATCTATAATTTTTTTTCCATAATAAATCATAAATTATGTTGATTTATCTATGAATTTTTGTTACGAAACATAAATTTCATACCAAAAGAGAATAAACATGAAGATAAATATAAATTTTTATCTGGAAAACATACCCTCTACCACTTTGTTATCCTAAGTAAATCCTTCTTGTCAAGTTGTGGACTTTTTGAAGTTCTCATAATGAAAGTTGTCCTATAAAAAAACTTTTTAATATTTAAATAAATAAGAATTCAAAGTAATAATTTATATAGTTTTTTAGTCTCAAAATTAAAATAAAATATTAATAGATTTATTATTATGATAAATGTAACAATCTTATAAAATATTAAGATATATTCTTTTGAAATAAAACATATTAAAATGGGTTGATAAGTGAATAATTAATTATATTATGTATAAGGCAAAGGTGGCGTGTATTTTGTGTTCTTTTTAAATCTAAATGTATTTGATCTTCTCCATAACAAGATATTTGTAATTTTATTCCAACATTCAAGTTAATTTAAATCTAAGAAAATGTGTTAGTTCTATATTAAATTTTTCTATTTTGTGTTCTGAAATGTTATCTATTTATAATAATAATTTTGAATTTTTAGTTGTACAGCTAATTAAGTTAAGCTCCCGATCCAATCAATTTCTAATCATAATTTGAGGTGTTTAATATGATTTGATGCAAATAATTACACAGTTATATTGTTGGAATGGTAGGATTATGATGTGTCGAGATGTCGAATGAGTACTAAACATCTAGACTTTTCGGTATTCGGTAGTACAATATATAATTTTATTTTTACATTCGAGTACCTAAATATTTGCTTTTAATTAAAGCCATAAATTTTATTTATTACATTGGTTTATATTTCAATTGTATTAAGAATTAAATAAGTTTTTGGTGTATTAAGAAATATAGAAAAGCATTTATATATATAGTAATGTAAAAAAAATCATATTATGAATATACTATAAAGCATGTTAACAAAAGTACCATAAATGACAATTTTTATTGGTTAAAAGACCTCTTAACAGTTGTATAGAAAAGACAGTTTAAAATTATTAATCTTAAAAAGACGAGTGTTTGAGAAGAGGTGGGTTAATATTTAATAAGATGTTTGAATACCTATTTTTACCCTTAGCATGCATCATTTGAAACTGGTTACTATCCATGATAAGAAAAAAGGTATTTATAGTTTGTGAGAATGAAGAAGACTTTGACAACGAAGTAGGATCCGACTAGATCGGAGGTTTGTGTTGTGTTGGGTACTTGTCAAAATCTTTCGTGCTTTCGGAGTCTCTCTCTTTATTTTGGTTGGAACAACCTCTTTCTTCTCTTTCCTTGTCTCTTTTTTTCTCTCATCTCAAACCAGTTAAAGGACAAAGGAAATCACAACCAACACGTAAAGAGAGGAATCCTAGTTCCTTTCTGGGAACGACGGATCCTCCATTCATGCAGAGTACCCCTCATCAGGTGATTTAATTCTATTCTTTTGTTATCATCAATCCTTTTAGCAACTGCCCTTTTATCATTTTCTTCATTCATACAACCACCTTTTCATTCTTTGTGCATGCATGTGCTGTTTATGTATTCATACATATAAATGCTTTCTTTTCCCTCATGTGTGCTTTTGTTTTCACGTGTGGTGTCCCTGATGTGTTGTTGTGTTGTGTCCGTCGGTTACCCCTTCAACATACGTACTTGTTGGAGGTTTGTGTTCATGTGAGCACGTACCATGAGTCCAGGTCAACGTAATTATCCTTTGATACATCTTGTTTTTGTCAACTCTTGCGAGCCAAATCATTGTGTGAATCTTTCTTCTTTCTTTTATTTTTTACAAATGGTATATATTTATATTCTTGTGTTCAGGTATTTTTCTTCAGAATGAGGTGGTGTATGGTAGGCACAGTATGTAACACTTTGATGGAGTCCATGTTATAATCAATCGTAGGTGTATCATTGTCTAGAGTGCTGTTTCTAAAACAAATTAACTTGAGGTGTATATATATATATATATATATATATATATATATATATATATATATATATATATATATATATATATATATATATATATATATATATATATATATATATATATATATAT
>Ga0123342_1007114_pt1 | contig 15014 bp, 11 predicted proteins | sample Turbeawhitnodule_FD_89960 | JGI IMG/M metagenome (GOLD analysis project Ga0123342, IMG submission 89960) | Root nodule microbial communities of legume samples collected from Mexico - Turtle bean Mexico white nodule | ecosystem: Host-associated > Plants > Roots > Nodule | place: Mexico: Nepantla... | reverse complement strand
TGTACTGTGATTAGGTGTAATCCTTTCTAAACCTACTGTATTTCTGGTGTTGTGTTGCCAAAGAGTATTGTGTGTTCTTGAGGTGTTCAAGATCAATACTCTTGGTGTGGTTTGCCAAAGGTAGTGTGCTTCTTGAAGGGTTCAAGGTCACTGCTTTGGTGGTTTGTGTTTTGTAATCTGGTTTGATTGCTTAGTGGATTACCCAGTGGTATTCTAGGGACTGGATGTAGCTCTCGGTTTAAGAGTGAATCAATATAAGCTTTTTGTGTGATTCTCTCTTACCCTGAACTCATTTAAATTTTGTTTTTAGCTTTGCTGATATAAACAACTGATTGTTTCGAAGAAACAACCGATTGTTTTTCTGTGTTCTGCTATATAACTGCTTGAGTTCTTGGCTAACTTGATTCCTGTTCTGGATTTATACAAAGAATTTCATTAAACCTGAAAAAGTTTTCAAAAACCCCTTTTAAACAATTCACCCCCTCTTGTTTAAGGTCATATATTCTAACAAAATATGCCAACTTGGCCATATATATCCTCAAATTAATTGGAAGAAAGTGAGCATTCTTCGTCAGTCGATCAACTATCACCCAGAATGGATCATGAACCCTTACGGATCTTGGCAAGTGGGTAAAAAAATCTATAGTATTACTATCACATTTCCAGTTGAGAATATCTAATTGTTGCAACAAAGTTATAGGTCTCTAATGCTCTACCTTTTCCTTCTGACATGTCAAACATGCAACAACATACTAAGTTATTTCTTTCCTCATGCCTGACCACCAAAAAGACTCCTTCAAATCTTGATACATCTTATTCATATCGGGACGTAGACTAAGATGACTCTTATGACCCTCTTCTAGGATCATTCTCTTTAGATCTTCATTTGTAGGTATACAAACTTTGCCCTTGAATCTCAAGATACCATCTTCTCCCATCACAAAGTCCTTAGCCTGATATGTACCTAGCAACACTACAATACGCTTCCGACTAGGATCTTCTAATTGTTTTTCCTTGATCATTCCAAGGAAATCATTAGTTATAGTTAACTTACTACAACTAATATGATTAGTGTTCTTGCCGATTGACTAGCTTGTCGGTTGACTCTGAAGACAAGTTTTGGCTCTGTCTATCTCTGTTAGAATCTGCTCTTCCCTTTGTTACGTTGGAACGCGACTCCGTTTAGACAGAGGGAGCCCTACCTGTTGATTGCACTCCGACGATCAAGTTAGTACATGGCTTATAAGAAACAAGAAGTAACTAGTTTCAGTCTTAGAAACAACGTACCTTTAACCTGGGATCTCAAGTCCCTTTTATAGCCTACCTCTTGTGACAACTTTCTATCATGAGAATATCATCTCAACTAAAAGCATACTCAACAAGAAAATATTTTATTCAAGGGCACACTCTCCTAGTGTCGCAATCGAACATAAATTTTCCTCTCTAGAGTGCATAAAATCATAACAGAATAACCACCAGGGTACCAACTCATGTACCAGCATCAGGGGTCTAATCTGTTTCACGTAGCCACCCTCAGCGTGGCGCTACGCATCTTTTGAACACATGCAACCTAAACTCTTCGTGCCCTAGCACACATGGACTTAGGTTTTTTAAAGGAAACATGTACTTAAGCTAGACCTCTTGCGTACTAAGTACACCCCAAGGTCCAAAATTACCCCTCACTTAGCCGCTTAGGCCTTATGCACAAGGGTTATATGAGAAAAGAACTATCACATACATCTAGGGTCCAATCACATGGTCCACCAACTTGACCCAAGAGTCTAGCTAACCTGCCTACGACAAATGTTGAGGTCCGACCTCTGAGCGCTGAGCTCTGAGCGCTCTGGTCCAATACAATTAGCATGGAATTTTACTCTCAAATTCAAATCTCTGAACTGCTCAATCAACTTCTGTTCTTCAATCATCATGGATGACATCTATACTGACTTCTAGCTTAAAGCATCTACAACTACATTAGCCTTCCCTGGATGATACATCAGTTGGAAATTGTAATCCTTCAAAAATTCCATCCATATTTTCTTCCCCACATTCAACTCTTTCTGATCAAACAAGTATTTCAGACTTTTATGGTCACTGAACACCTAAAATTGAGCTCCATACAAATAATGTTTCCAAATTTTCAAAGCAAACATCATAGATGTCAACTCCAAGTCATGAGTAGGATATTTTCTCTCACAAACTTTTAGTTGCCTTGAAGCATATGCAACTACTCTATTCTCTTGCATCAAGACATAACCCAATCTCTGATGTGAAGCATCACAATAAACCTCAAAAGGTTTTCTTGAATCAGGAATCACCAACACTAAAGCACTAGTCAAGCTTTTCTTTAGCTCCATGAAACTCTACTCACATTTCTCTATCCAAGCTAAAGGTTGATCCTTACGAGTTAGTTGTGTCAAAGGTGCTACTACCTTGAAAAAATCTGCAATGAACCTTCGATAGTAGTCAACTAGACCCATAAAACTCCTTATCTTTATGATTGTCTTAGGGCATTCCCGCTTAAACATTGCCTTCACCTTGGCTAGATCCACTAAGATCCCCTGAGCTGATATCACATACTCTAAGAAGTAATTTCCTTCAATCAGAACTCACACTTAAAGAACTTAGCATATATTGCTTCTCCCTCAAAATTTTCAACACTGTCTTCAGATGTTTTTCATGTTCTTCCTCAGTCCTTGAATAAATAAGTATGTTGCCTATAAATATCATAACAAACTTATCCAAGAAAGAACGGAAAATTCTATTCATGTAATCTATGAACAAAGTTGGAGCATTTTTTACTCCAAACAACATCACTACATACTCATAGAGTCCATAACAAGACCTAAAGGATGTCTTATGAACATCTTCAACCTTTACCAAAATCTGATGGTATCCAGATCTTAGATCAGTCTTTGAGAACACTGAGGCTTCATGTAACTGATCCATCAAATCATCAATTATGGTCAGAGGATACTTATTCTTGATGGTAAACTTATTCAACTGTTTGTAGTCCACACATAATCGAGACCTTTCATCTTTCTTTTTAACCAATAACACTGGAGACCCCATGGAGATATACAAGGCCTGATGAACTACTTCTCTAACAACTCTTCCACTTGTTTCTTAAATTTAATCAATTCAGTTGGAGCCATTTTGTAAGGTGTCATTAACACTGGTCCAACTCTAGGTACCAGATCAATGGAGAATTTCACTTCTCTTTTAAGAGGTAATCTAGGTATTTCTTCTGAAATACAACCATGAAATCTTTAACTAAAGGTATACTACTCATTTCATCTTCATTCTTAACTCCCATCCGAGTAAAGATTATAAAGCAACTTTATCCTCCTTCAGTTCAGACCATACTTGTTGAGTAGACATAAATTCTAACTCACTGGAATTTGGAAACACTATCTTCTGCTGACCACAATCTATGAGAATGTGATTGGCGGATAGCCAACCCATCCTTGGAATAGCACCCAATTCATGTGGTACATATTTGACATAAAGGGGTGTGTCGATCCTGAATCATACAATGCTTTCAAATTCATATCAACTAAACAACATCCATTCTACGTGAAACTTTTACTCCTATCCAAGTAATTTCTCTATCTACTACCTTTCAACAATTTTTTCTATCTATCTTTGACCTAAGAATAATTAAAATGTCTCATCTTTCTTCCTACCAATATCATTGATACTTCTAAGGATGCCATAATCAACTTCTAAACTTCTTTCTCCACCAAATCTCAAATTTATTTTTAGACTTTGTTGTTCAACTAGAGCCATCTTATATTGTGTTATCAACATTAACATCTTCCAAACTCCGGATCAAAGAAAAATCCTACTTTCATCTTGGAAATCAACCTTGGTATTTCCTAACCTATTCAGCCTCAATTTGCGATAAGGCACTTTAGATTTCAACCATAGATTCGACCTTTTTCTGAATGAGTGATTCACTGAAAGGATTGACATGAAGTCCTTTGACACATGCATCTATAAACACAGGTTGATGAATTCGTACTGATATATCACAAAAGTGATTGAGGTATTTCTTCAACGGGTCGTTGTTTACTGCTTGATATAAAAAACATAAAAAAAAATCTCAAATGTTTTATTTTGTTAGCTACAAATTATTTCACAAACATTAGAGAGAAAGTCTGGAAAGAGATAATTGTTCAATCAGGAACCACATTGAACCATTACAAAGAGATTCATATGAAGGTGCTCGCATTAGATCGCATCTAAGCCCCCAACATTTGAGCTCGGAAAGCTTTGAGGTGGCTCTCTAGGCCAAAGAATGGTGTGATATTGGATACCATGTAGTATGGTGATACTGACTTGTCAATGATTGTTGCGGAGAAAGGTTGTGCGTCTGCTTGGGCATGGATCAGATACGGGTCAACATGTCCTTGGAGGGTCATTTGTCTGCGTATGGCTTGTTAGAATTCTTCATTATTTTTATGCAATTCTTTATGTGTTCTTACAACCTCATCCATGAAATGGTGTGACATCTCTACTTCTTCATGTAATTGGTTTTGTTTCATCTGAGTCTCCTCTGCTATTCTTCTAGCCTCTACGTTTTCCCGCTACAACTCCCACATATTATCTAGGATTTGCTGCAGGGTTGGAGCATGGTCATCTTCTTCGGATTGATCAATTTGTTTTTGGTTTCTCCTGATTTCATATTGTGTTGTCTTGTGGGGGTAGGAAAAAAATTTACCTTGTGCCATAGTGGGTGCTACTTTGTTCTGGTTCAAAGTAATGACTTTAAGCTAGTAAGTTCAAGTGTCCTTCTTAACCTGAAACATGTCATATTTATAAGGATTTTTCTTCTTCTTAGTGATCGTTAGATAAGTTTAAGTACCAAATAACTGATTCGAGAGGTAGGAGATGTACGATACAATTTTTTTTTTCTAGAATCCAAGGATTCAGTTGTTTCTCAAACCCACAATTTCAGTAACAATATCATCATTCCTACTAATCTTGCTAGGTCTTCCAAAGATGACGTCACATGACCGACAAACTCATAACAAAAAAGGTGACTCATAGTCTATCATCTAAGAGGTGATATTTCGTTACCAAGTTTAAACTTTATATTTCTCTAATATTTTATTTTACTGTGTCCTACTTAGTTAGGCATAAACCCATCCAAATCCAAAAATGGTATTAAAACAATTAAGTTGGTTAAATAAAGAATTTAATTAAATTCAATACGGTTGGTAGACGTTTTTAACTAACACTTATTGTTCATACCATTCATGAAATCTTGTTCAAGGAGATTAAATTTTCTGGTTTTTAATTTATTAATATAATTGTTATTGAGATTAAGAAACTAAATAGACAAATGGCAACACACTCCTGTTTTGCTATTTTAACTGTCAAAAGCCGATTCAAGGCCATAGTGAATCCAACCAAACCAAACAGGCCTAAATCCAATAACTTAAAAAGTAATATATAATATATAATAATAATATAAAGAAAGAGAGAGTATGAAAAAAGAATAGCATAAAACTTCAGTGCCGACGCCGACGAGTGTTGTTGGATGTTCATATTCCAACATGATACCGCGTTCGCTCACTCTCAACTTCAATTGATCAATCACACACCTTCTCTCTCCTTCAAATCTCACCAATGCAAAATCTGAATCAACACTAGCAAAGACACACAACAAACATCTCACTCAACCACACCAACAACACTTCAGATCTACGTTTCCACTCCCACAACACAAAAACCGATTTCACCAAGCGCCCTCAAAATGGCGCCCACACCCTTCACTTCATTCTTCTTCGTCTTCGTTACCCTTCTGTCAATTCTCCACCTTTCGCACTGCAAGACCCTCAAGCGTGACGGTAACGTTAGCTACTTAACTCAGCCCCTTCACCCATGTCGTTTTCTCTCCACTTTTCTCCAATTCGGTTAAGTGGGTTGTTTTTTTCTGCTTTTTCCTGTCATGGGTCGGACTCGTTTATGTCTTCCTCGAATTTTTTGCAGTTAAGGCTTTGAACGAGATCAAGGCTTCTCTTGGGTGGAGAGTGGTCTATGCGTGGGTCGGTGATGACCCTTGTGGTGATGGGGATCTTCCTCCTTGGTCTGGTGTCACGTGTTCCACTGTCGGTGATTATCGCGTCGTTACCGAGCTGTGAGCATCATTTATCAATTTTCACTTGATTTAGAAAAATGCAAAAAATGCCTCTTTTTTGGAATTGATAAGATAAAGGTTTTGATTTTTAAGTTCAGTTGTTGCTGATTGATTTGAGGTGTAAAGTTGGTGTAATTGGGATTTGGTGTTTTTCAGTGAGGTGTATGCGGTGTCGATTGTGGGACCTTTTCCTACTGCTGTTACCAGCTTGCTGGATCTTACACGGCTGTAAGTTTTTTTTTTTTTTCATTAATCTATGTTTCATTTAATTTTGTTCCCTGTAACTGGTTTATAAACATGTGGTGTTGATTAACGCCTATGGTTGTGTTGGTGTTGGATGTTTGAAAGCCTAACATTGTGTTCTGTTTGTATTATTTTCATATTGCTTTGCAGGATAGCGAGGAGTTTATTTGGTTGGTGTTTTTTGATTTGTTGCAAAATAATAAATAAAGAAATTATAAATGGTTGATTGAGATATACTTGTTAAGATGATGCATTTTTTAGCTGCAGTTCATCTGCGTTTTGTTCTGTTGTTTTTAATGACAATTACTATATATGTATCATTGGAATGCTTCCATTTCGGTTCTCCCTTTGAAGTTCTTATGAATTGATTTATTGTGTATTTCTGGCAGTGATCTTCACAATAACAAGTTGACAGGGCCTATTCCTCCTCAAATTGGACGGTTGAAGCGTCTTAAAATACTGTAAGAATTTTCTGATCCCTGTTCAGTTTTGCTTTCCCTTTGCAATTTTGTTCTGATGCTTATGTTTTGATGAGATGAAGTTCAATGAATACTAGATTTTTATTTTAAAAACTGTTGCTTTGGAAGACTTTGCATTTTACTGGGTTTTTATTTAAACAGTGGTTGATCATCTAGTAATCATGGTTCTAAGATGTGATATTGGTTCATTATTGACCTTTTTTTCCTTCCAGAAATTTGAGGTGGAACAAACTACAGGATGCAATTCCTCCAGAAATCGGTGAGCTTAAAAGTTTAACACATCTGTGAGTAAATCTTACCTTCCCAATCTCTCTGGGCTTTCTTGTCCTTTTTGTACCATTGCTTCTATTTTATTTAGAATGGTAATTGTAATGTCATATCTTTATGCAGTTACCTAAGCTTCAACAATTTCAAGGGAGAAATTCCTAAGGAGCTAGCAAATCTGCCAGACCTTCGCTATCTTCATCTCCATGAAAACCGTTTAACTGGAAGAATACCACCAGAATTGGGCACTCTACAAAACCTTCGGCACTTGTAATAATCAAATCATTTTAATTTAATAATCTTCTAATGCAGAGTATACTATTTATCTTACTTAATGTTTCCTTATTATAATTATAATTCTGTTGTACTTTATAGGGATGCTGGTAACAATCATTTGGTGGGTACCATAAGGGAACTCATTCGTATTGAAGGTTGCTTTCCAGCACTACGCAATCTGTAAGTTATTGCTGGTGAATTATTTTCCTCAATATATTATCATTTGATCTTAAATAATATTTTCTACATTTTAATGCTTTTTTTGTTGTGGAATCAGATATCTAAACAATAATTATTTTACCGGAGGAGTTCCTGCACAACTTGCTAACTTAACCAGTCTTGAAATATTGTGAGTGCTGCTTTTCATTCTTTCCCTTTGTACCACTTTTCATTCCGCCTCCCTCCATGAGCGCGCGTGTGTGTGTGAGAGAGAGAGATGGAGAGGAAGAGGGACAATATTGGTTTACAATATTTTTGCTCTTTTTAAGATCTATCTTATTCCTTGGAATTTCCATAACATGATTATCGTATGATGGAGGCAGGTACCTTTCCTTCAACAAAATGTCAGGAGTTATACCATCTAGCATTGCTCATATTCCTAAGTTGACATACTTGTAAGTTTGTCTTTCTTGTGTTGATTGGAATCTTCGTTAAAAGTGTTGTACATCAAATAAGGACTAAATTATTTTTAATTTTTCATGAAACTCTTGATTTCTTATTTTGTTGCTACTTATATATCTTTTAATTTTAATTTATATACTTGTTCTATGGTTTACCAAATGCGGAAGGGTCCTCACCTTTTTTAGACAGATGTTTGTGGAGAATCTAGTCTTGGAGTACCTTATTAGGTTTTGTAGTTGAAATATTGTTATTTTGATTGATGACTTTTTGGAGGTAGTGAATGATATGATTCAGAGAAAGATTAACATCATGCGTCTTTAAGAAACTAAATGGGTTGGATATGAAGGTACAGAGCCAGATACTGCACAAGTTAAACTTTGGTTTAAACTTAGAAAGCTGAAGGTAAGACAAGATTGGTATTACTGGGGGAAAGTGGTGGAAGTAAAAAGAATTGGGGACTAAAATTTACCGTAAAAATTACATTGGAGGCTAATAATATCATTTAGTGCTTATGCACCATCAGAAACACTTTTAAAAGAGAAATTTTGAAATATTTTGGTTCAAAGGTCTCCCTCCACTAGAGGAAAAGATTCTCACAGATAGGGATTTAAATAGACATGTTGGTAATGGGGCAAGACACTTGACAAGAAGAGTTCATGGTGGTTTTGGTTTAGGAGATCTAATGAGGAGAGACAGTTTGTTTTTTATTTCTCAGTGATATGATTTCAAGATTAGGTAGGCTTTTAAGAAATGAGGGGAACATTTAGTCACTTGAAGAGAATCTCAAGGTCGCAAATTGATTTTTATTTTTTGGTGAGGAGTTTTGCTAAAAGAGGTTGTTAGAAATGTTGTGATTCTTAAAGAAAGTCTTAGCATACAACATACGGTCTTGAACCTTGTTAATTTGAGAGCCATGAACAGAAAAGTTGAGTTACAAATCTGATAAAAAGGTTTTGCTAAAAAAATTGACCACCTTTAGTGAGGAGTTTTGCTAAAAGTGTTTGTAAGAATTTTGAGTCTAAACGAAAGTCTTACTACACAATAATAGGGCCTTGTCCTTGATGTTCATTTTATACATAAACAGACATTTTTTGACAAGTTACAAATCCAAGGAAAAAGTGGTTATAGTAAACATTTGGCTTTTAAGAAAAAATATGGGAGGGAGGTAATTGGGAACCACTAGGTAGTGCTCTAATTTCATTTGGGATGTGAGATGTCAAAGGTTAAAGAAGTTGATAAAGCAAATGGGTGAATTAAAAAGTTTTGGACCTACTGATAAGAAATCTTGGTGGTGGAATAAAAGTGACCAAGGAAAGAAATAAAAGTGTTTTAAGGATTTACACGAGTCCAGCAATACTGAAAATTGGCCAAGATATTGGAAACATAGAAATGAAGTAATGAAAGTTGCGAATGAGACACTATTCAAAGCGGTTGTGGAGTTTTAGCTAGATATTGGGACTAATAGTAAATGAAGAACACATATAATAAGCTTGCCAGAAGTAGGAAAAAGAAATCAAGAATTTTGGACTTAGATGTATTAAAGATTAAGAGAATTTCTAAGTTACTCTTACAGAGCAAGATATCAAAGAAAGATGGGATAGGTATGTTCGAAGTTTTTCAATGATAGGTAAGGACTATAAGAAGATGGATAATGGTAAATTTTATTAGTTTATACAATTTGTTTGTTCACTGAGTTAAAGGGCATCATGTGATCTATATAACTAACCTCACCTACTGGGATAAAGTTATTGTTGCTGTTTTATTGGATTACTGACAAAAAAATATGTTTGTATTGTAACCGGATACATCACAGAAAATCCAATGGTGTGGGCTATTTTGAAATATTAGAGTATATTTGTCATATAGAAATTGATGTAAGTGTATGTCTACCCTTTTTGGTTGAGACTTATAAACCATGCCTTTTAGGCATTGAGTTCTCTAAATGCAATTTATGAAGTAGAAACATATCCTTTACCTGCTTTCATTTATTAATTCTCGCTGGAAAACTGTGGTCTTAATGTGCTGATGTGAGCTTCAATACTATACACACTTGGCTCAGAATTCTAATTTTCTGTTTAAAATGGAAATTTGAACTTTCCTTTCCTTTCCATTTTGCTAGTAATTGATAAATATGTTCTCAAATACTTGGATGAAATTCAATTGGCATCTTTGTGAAGTTTTTAACAATTTCAAGATTTTCTCTCTCTTTATTTCAGGTACTTGGATCACAATCAGTTTTCAGGGAGAGTTCCCGATCCCTTTTACAAGCATCCGTTTTTGAAAGAAATGTGAGTTTCCAACAAAGTTGTGCAGATCACCAATTATTTTGTTCTTAGAACTGAGAAATTTTATATGCCCTTGACAGGTACATCGAAGGAAATGTATTTCGGCCTGGTGTCAACCCCATTGGTTATCATAAAGTGCTTGAAGTTTCTGATTCAGACTTCCTTGTTTAATAAAAGTTCTAAATATTTATATTTTTTCAGGAACTGTACTTGTATAATTATTGGAAAAAAAATTGTTCCTCTAATTACCTCAATGAAATACCCACATAGGTAATTCAATTTTGTCTAATCTGTCTTGTCGTAATAAACAGTCGTTTTTAGAGTACTACTTGAGAGCTTTCCACGTTTCCAACAAGTTGTAATATATAGTCATGAACTCTTGTTATCAGCTTCCAAATTAAAGAATGATATTACATATTTTTTTCAGTAAAAAAACATTACTATGCACGAAATGAAAAATGTATCCCTGTTGGACTCTCTAATGAAAGCATTTGCTTCATTTTGGCATGCACTTGTAACAGGAAAGTATAGGTTGAAATCTTGGCACATGCTTGCATATTTTGGTTTGGAATCCTAAAAATATCATTTTGGATTAACCTAATGTAATATTTTTTCTGATTGTATTATTTTAGTAACTTATCCAAACATATGCAAAACCTAAAGTGTTTTCTAAAAGTAAAACTATTCTGAAACAAACACTAAAAGAATATTCTAAAGTTTGCTTTGATAAATTTCTACTTGTGATATGTTTTTAGTAGAAATTAAAACTGAAGTCCTAAGACTTAAAAAATGGGCATTATATTGAATTTCAACTAAAGTGTAACGGATCTATAAATTTCACAAATGCATTTGGTTATTTTTCTGTAGTCTAATGAGTATTTCAATTTCAAATTTCAACTCCAGCATCCCTGTTCCCTGAGTTAAACGACCAGACTTTGAAGTAGTTGATGGAACACTAGACCTGATGTTCCAAATAAGTCATCCAGCTAAAGGAAATGGTTGAAATAATTTAATAAATAATCTAATGATTCTAGTCTAACTGCATATGCATTTTCTCCAACACTGAGTGTATTTCTTTCATCATTGGATGCGTTTCTTCGCCAGCGATGAACTCACTCACAACCCCACCAATCTCCACAGAGCTACTACCTGGTACCTTGTCCACCCCTTTGTTTCTCATCATATCCCTCACCCTTCTCGCGTCACTGTGCTTCCCAGATGCTGAATATAGATTAGAAAGCAAAACATAGACCCCGCTATGATTCTCCAACCGTATGAGTCTTTCGGCTGCACGTTCGGCTAGTTGGGCTTGTCCATGGTTGCAGCATGCACTCAGAAATGCTCTCCAAGCCAATGTCTCGTCTGAGACATTCCCCAAGTTGCTTATTCTTCTCATCATTACCATAGCTTCTTGAAAAAGCCCGGCTCTGCTTAACAAGTCAACTAGACAACTATAATGTTCATTCTTGGGCTCAATTTTGTACACACTACACATCTTACATAGTAACTGCAAACCTTCATGTGCCATTCCTGAATAACTACAAGCAGTGAAAACAGCAATGAATGTTACGTCATCCGGCCTTATCCCAGCCTTTTCCATATCTGAAAACATCTTGAGTGCACTTGCTCCATCTCCATGCATAGCCGTGCCAGAAATCATGGCATTCCAACACACAATGTCTCTCTCCGGCATCAAATCGAACAATCTTTTAGCCAAGTCCAAATTCCCACATTTGGCATACATGTCTAACAAACTAGTACTTAAACGAATGCTCAATGGCACCGCTGCTCGATTCAAGTATCTATGAATCCAAATGCCAATATCCAAAGCGCCCAAATGAGCACAAGCAGAAAGAATGCTCACACATATAGATTCATCAGGCACCACTTCAGTCAACTGCAACAAACGAAATAAATAAAGTCCTTCCTTGAAGCAACTATTTTGCACATACCCAGAAATCATGGCACCCCAAATTCCCCTATCCTTCTCCGGTGCTTCATCAAAGAACAACCTAGCTGAATCCACATCACCCACCTTTGCATACCCCGAGATCATCACACTCCAAGACACTGCACTCAACCTAGGAATTTCATCAAACACGTACCGTGCAGCTACAACATCCCCACACACAGAATACATTGCCATCAAACTATTACCCACAAAGATATCATACACAAGACCCGCTTTTGAACTGTACCCATGAACCATTTGCCCCAAAGAACGACTATGAAGGGCTGCACAGGCCTTCAATACATAAGGGGTGGTGTAGTTGTCAGGGTACAAACCACTCTGCAGCATCTTGGTGAAGACATGAAGGGTGGCATAGAACTTGGCATTGAGGAGGAAAGTTTTGATGAAAGTGTTACATATGCAAAGAGTGGGGTGGTGAATGTGTTGAAAGAGTCTGCATGCATAGGTGAGGCTTCCCTGATTAGGATAGGAGCAGAAAGCCAAAAGCCTGCTTAGGGCATAGGTGTTGATGTGAAGACCAGTGGTGAATACCTGGGCATGGGCCTGCTTCAGGTGCTTCATGTTCTTGCATTTCTCCAATAGTACTAAGCATCTCTTGCTGCAACTTGACATGGGATGGTGGAACTAACTGCATTCACTGCATCCCAATTTCAGGGAAAACAAAAATTGGTTAAAGCAATGGAACCAGATGGATCAGTCCCATTCTGATTTTTGTAAATCATACAATGGATCAATTTTCTCAAGCATTCAATCTCTCTTCACTCTATCATCTACCCTCAATCTACATATCACTTTATTTTTTTCTTTACTTATAATAAAAATCAACAAACTTACTTATTGGTACTTGATCAAATGATAGTTTGCTATTTTATTGGAAAACAATATATTAATTTTCCAAGTAATGTTTGTTGTAAGAGAAGAAATAATTATGTTCAAGAGAAACATGTTAACCCTTAGAGTACATTATATTTATAGCTCATTCCAAAACTCATTAAACGACACTCACGTATTTTTAAGTTTTAAAATAAAATTCCTATTTTTATATTTAACAAAATAAAACTCCTATTTTTATATTTAACAAAATAAAACTTATATATTTTTTATTTTATTTAAAAGTGATTTATAAACTAAATCTTACATTAATATGAAAACTAAAATTTTAAATTTTAAACTGTAAAAATTTAAGGATGTTTTAAAATAAAAGATTGAAGGAGTTAATTAGTATATATTAACGATGTGAATTTCTTTTATCATTTAGTTTAAAACTTTCTTACAAAAATACAAAAGGATGAAGCATATATTCAAATAATCATTATTTTAATATAAAAACAAAAAATAATTAAAAAATATATAATTAAACTTATATATTATTTTAGTAAAAATATAAATAAAAAATTAAGAAATTTAAGTGCTACTTTATTATCACAATAAAGATAAATGTCCATTTTTAACTAAAAGATTATTAATTAAAAAAAACTTTAGAAAATGAGAGTTTTATTGCACAATTTTTTTTGCTTATTAATGAGAGAATAAACTTTAAAATTATTTTTTCTTGGTTGTTGTAATTGTTATTTTTATATTGACAATAATAATGATAAATAAATCAATTTTTATGAATTTTTTTAACATGTTTTGATTTTGATGAATAATTTTTATATTGACGGTGTATGAATAATACTTGATTTTTTAAATCTGGTAGAAAAATGTGAATGAGTATGTATATATTTGTTTCATCCTCATCTCATGTATGTCTTTGTTCTCATACATATTCTCGTTCTAAATTACTTAAACACTCAAAGTTTATTATCTACTCTAAAAAACGTATTTACATTATTCTATGTTGTTCTTATTGTGATTTCATTGGAAATTTCTTATTATTCAATATTTATAAACTTCACTCATAGTCCTGAGGTAAGGTATACTTCCTCTTTTCACAACTTCGATTATACGTTTTATTTTTCTTTGTGACATTTTATTCAAATGATATATTGCACTTCATGAAACTTAAAAATAAATTTTATTAAATCAAATAGTTTTTAGCTCACACATTTAATTATTTTTATTCATTTTCAATATTTTTATTTTATTTTTATCTTTTTTTTTCACATAAAAATATTTTATTCTCTCAATTTTAAGTGTTTAATCGCGTAAACTCGCAATTTTTTAACATTGAATCCATGATAATATTATATTTTATTTATTTAAATTTTTATATTTTGTACAGAGAATCATTTAATTAATATTTGAAATAATAAAAGATAGGTACAATTATGGGTATGGGATATAGCCGTTACCAATAAAAATTGGATAAAACAAAAATTTCGTTTGTGCTTGTAGTGTCAGGTGTTTTGTGAGTCATTGGCTACTCTAAAATCAATCAGAAACCCTAATTGTGGCTCCTTGTCCGTCATTTTTCCGCAATTTGATCTGGTTGCTTCAACTTTGGTCCTTTGGGAAACACCCTTTTGCGGCTTCACATTCTGTCAGCCAGAATCCAGTGAAGCAGTGTAAAACGGTACACCTCACATTCCATCTACTTTTCTCTCCTTCGCTATCTTTGAATCTTCTGAACGTTTGTTCTGGTGAGTGGGGTGGGTTTTCTCCTCTGACTTATCTCTCTTCTCATTTTATCATCAAACCTAATAATCGCGTGATGTAAGTAGTCAAGTTTGTTTAGTAGGATAACAATGTTACCCCTGTTTTAAAACACTAGTAGCAGTTTCTGGTGT
>Ga0123342_1007113_pt1 | contig 15016 bp, 13 predicted proteins | sample Turbeawhitnodule_FD_89960 | JGI IMG/M metagenome (GOLD analysis project Ga0123342, IMG submission 89960) | Root nodule microbial communities of legume samples collected from Mexico - Turtle bean Mexico white nodule | ecosystem: Host-associated > Plants > Roots > Nodule | place: Mexico: Nepantla... | reverse complement strand
TTTGCTGAATTTAATGTCATGCCTTCATTATATAATCTGTAACCACATTGGTTTCTTGGCCTTCTAGTGCTGCTGCCTGTAAATTTAGAACTTTTGGATTAGCCACGTACATTTCTAACATTCATTGTGGACTTAAGAAACTGCGAGAGGGTTAGATTGACATTTAATTTTGATCTCGTGTCACCTTCATATAAATATCAAGATCAGGATCTGGCTTAATGTTTTCAGCCTTCTCTCTTCTTGACAGTTCTGCCAGCATCTCTGCATGTTACGCAAGTCGGAAACAGTTCAATCGAAGTTAAGTGAGATAATCCTTCAAAGTCCACTAGACCTGACATCAAGGATGACTGTTGTTTTCAAAGGGCTTAATGACCATAACGGGTTCCAATCCCTTGACACCTTGCTGAAAAGGCCAATGTTTCTCTCACTGTCATTTCTCCTATGTGTAGATCACTTTGACTTATGTAAGCTGATGTTCTCTGAGGCACAAATTCTTCCATCCCACGACCATTATACGAAACTCGCCCCGAAAACTGCAATTCATCAGCAATAAAGTAGAACGAATCATAAACCTTAATGATTCTTATTCATCTGAGCAGTTACTGAAACAAAAGTAAAACTCGCACATCCTTACTTTTAAATCTTTCCCAAGTCTTCCAGCCAAAGCCAACAATAACGTGGTCTTTCCAGAGCTTGGAGGGCCTAAAAGAAGTGTCATTCTGCATAAGCCAAAACAAAATTATGTTAAGAAAAAATAGTTCAGTTCAGTTCCTCAACAATCCTACATACCATTTCCACAAAGGTCAACTCCACCCTCTTACCTTCTAGGCTTGATGATTCCACTGACACCATCAAGAACTGTGAATGGCTTCTTTCGACTGGGAATAAGGTGAAGAGAACTGAGGAACCCCTTCAGAAAGAAAGAGAAAATGCACACACACACAAGCATTTGAACTTGTCAGTGTTCTCTGCTTCGGAAACAACTCTCGTGACAGCATACAAATCTATTTACCATTTACAATTACCTCCAACAAATTAATGCAGAAGTTAAAGATTGTGGGTAGTGCTCTGCTTCCCACATGAGCTTCTGCCTCAACGTTCAAGTGCTCAAAACGGACTTCAATAGTGGGAATTTCAAGTCCAACGCTGCACTTTCAAAACTCATAGTAAATTTTCCATACCTTTAAGAGATCAAAACTAAAACACACACAGACACACACATATGTTAGTAGCTTACCGATCAATGCGGTCTCTTAACTTGAACAAGAACTTCTCATTATCTTGTTCCGCAATCTTGACGAGCCTCTCCACCAAGTTCTTCCTCTGAAGTGGACAAAGTTTGTTTATATCAATCTCTGTAGGAGGCTGGCCTTCAGCCTCGGTGAGAATGCCCCGAGTCATGCGTAGATACGTGGGGAGTTTCTCAATAGCAGCCCACTTAAGCTCTTCCTCATCATCATCTCTTCTTGAAGACCCTGAAAACACATCAACACCACTGCTTCTCCACACGCTGGAGCTCCCTATGCGTGCACTTGCCGCTCTCAGCTCATCACTTTCCATCTTTCAATTTATGCAATGAAGCTAATTCTGATATGGACAGTTTATGATGAACTTGTCATGTGCAACGCAAAAAATTGACTCTCCTGTTCCTGGTTTAAGAACGAATCACAGAAATGGAAATGTGTTCATCATATTATGTGTGAGTAAATAGTTTCTTCTCTTGCTGTTGTGGCAACAAACAGAAGAGGATGAATGGAAGCTTAGGAATGTAGGCACCTACTTATATAATGGTCGGAAGAACTCACTGTTAATCCTACATGCAATCTTCTGCGTTGGCTCAATAATGTGCATTTCTTAATCAAAGGACAGGTCCTCAGAATCACACCCATTTCAAACCTCTCACGTTAGTGATTAATGTGCTATGACACCAGAAAGATATCAAGATTAAATTAATCAGTCTTATATAAATAATCACGTCTTCATTGTACCTTTTTTTCTTATCACATAATGCGAACTCCAACATCTTCCTATATTTTACAATATCGTACTTCCGTTTGTTCGTTTAAGGTTGTTTTATAAAAATCAAGAAATATAATAAATTTTATTTCCATCAAATAATTATGAGATTTTCTATTTTTTCATTTTTTAGTTTACGTTACAATAAATATATATGTCTAACATATTTATATAAGATTTGTATTGGGTCGGCATATTACAATTTATAAGGTTAATTTAAGATTAATGTTATTGTTAATTATGTTTTTCATCGATTTTTAGAGGTGTCTTCTCGTAATTATTTTAATTAATTTCATTGACATTGACTAAATATATCAAAGTGATCTGTTGTATTAAATTTTGAAAATAACAATTAAATAAAAATAGGGAGACTAATATACATTATCAACCACAAACTTTTTGAAAGAAAAAAAACTACTCAAACCTAATGAGCATCTTCACTAGAAACCAACTCATTTTTGTGTTTTCGATGCACTTTTTTGGGTCCCTAAAGTCATATAAAATTTAGGAATTTATCTAATTTTGTTTCAATAAAATAATCTAACTTGAGTTCTTCTTATTTTATTTTTATCAGCAACTTTTCTTATAAGTTGGTTCTCTCCACTTTGAAGAACTTATTCTTATGATTTCGAGTAGAAGAACCAGTTCTACACTCGATCAAGATATTGATCTTACTCTTCTTTAATGGAAGAAAAAACAATTCCTAGATTAACACATTTAAGAACTACCATGAAAGACGACTTAAGATTTTAGAATGAGTTCAGTGTAAAATTCATTTATGTGGTCGTATTGTTGCAAAGTATATTGAGAGTCTAACCACTGAAAGTTAAAACAACAAACATATTGATACGATAAAGATTAAATAATTAAAATTAATAAAAACATGTTAGGAGTAATTTAAAAAAAACTTGTAAATATGATAATTTGATAGAAAAACATTGGTTGTTAATTAGATACCAATTTAGAAACCATTTAACAATAATATAAACTAATTTAGAAACCAAAAATTTATTTAGTCTCTAAAATGGTATCTAATTTAGTCACTATAGCAATTAATTATTTTTTGTTTTTAAAATTGGTTTTTATTTCATGATTTTCTTGTAGTGAATAAATTCACCTAAGAAATTTATATTATCCTAGATCAGATGATTCTTGTTGATTTTTAAGAGGTAATTTTTTTTTTGTAAATTAAAAAATATCAATTATTTATAAATTAAATAGGAGTATATCATATAATAACTTGTATACCTGAAAATATTAAGAAGTAAACTTTACGTCTAACTCAACCCCATAAAACTGACTTATAAGGTGAGGTTTACACCCAGTTATATAATATGAAATATTATATAATTTTTAGTCGATGTGAGATTTTCAACACATCCCTCATGCCTAAATTGACAGCTCGTGCGTGAGATAATATATTATGGATGGTCCGATAACGGCCCGATAGCGGGTGACCTGATAAACCCAACAAACATTTGTTAGGTTAGGCTCAAAAATAATTCTGATACCATATTAAGAAGTGAACTTTAAGCCTAACTCAACCCCATAAAATCGACATATAAGATGATGTTTGCACTCAATTATATACAATTCTATTAAAAAGATAAAAAGAAATTGTGAAAAAATAGAGGTGGTATAAAGAATGGATCCTCAATGTTCTGACTTAAACAATAAAATAAAATGTTGAACCGGAATCTATCATTATTTTGGTAGTAATAAAGCAATGGACGAGGGGATATCTACTTAGAATACAGAACCCAAGAAATTTGATGGTATTTAATATAATATGGATCCTCTCCTCTCAAAAACAAAAATTATTATTATTATTATTATATAAAAAAAAAATGATGTTTTTAAAAGTAGGGTTTGCTAGATTCGGGAGGATTGGGTTTGAAGTTTGGTGGTGAGTTAGAAAGGTAATAAAAGAAGTGCAAAGTTATACATGCCGACCTCACATTATTTTAATTTTTGTTTTAATATAAAGAGGAGGGCTGCTTAAGCAAAATACAGATTCTAAGCAAGAATCACTTCTCCCTTACACTTTTATTATGCCAAATTTATAACTTCTTTTAAATATTTTTTAGGTTTAATAATTTTTTATATGGGTAATCAATAAATTTGATACAAATTATCAAAATAGAATTTTTACCCAAAAACTTCAATGTGTAATATTTTTATTCATTTTTATCTTAGATTTATAATTTAGGATTTAGGGTTTAACATAAATCGATTTATTTTACTATTAAGTTGTGAAAGTTAAGTTTTTTTTTTTAAAAAAAGTGAAAGATAAAAATTTGTGTAGTGGGATGCATGACATATTAATTTTGGAGGTGGTAGAGAATAGGTGGAAGATGATAAGGGAAGGTGTGGATCTAGGAGAAAAGAGATCCCATGTGTCCCAAAATCCCCATGGATCCGGAAAAGATCCTTTGGTCCATGGGTCAACGCCTATGTTACTTCTCATACCATTATTATATTTCCCACAACATCATTATTCTACGTATTCCCCACTAATGCATGTCCATTCTTATCATGCATTCACACTTCCATACATGCATGTGCTACCTGGGGCTTTGCTTCACCTAAAATAATGTTATGTGTCTCTCTCATCATCCATCACCTTCATCATTTTACCTCTAATCTAACACCAACAAACGCACCACTATAGTCTTTAAATATGATATCCATGGACATGCCTACCATAAATACAAACCCAAAGCTTTAGGTTTAGAGATCCTTTATATGACGTGTTGTACCAAAAATTATAAAATTTTACCTATTTGGCATCAATACAAATATATATTGAAACAAAAAAATGGGGGCTCTTGAATTTGACTTTTCTTGGCCTCATTTCATAAACTCTCTTAGATGAGAAAAAACGCATGCGTAAGCAACATTCACAATCATGAATCAACTGCAACAAATAAACAACACAAAATTTAACGTGGTTCGCCGCAACGTTCACGGACAACTAATTAAATTTTCATTCTGTTTGTTACAATTTTATTACAAACACAAAAATCTCTTAAATAGAGATTATAGAGGGGACGCAATAATTAAGCTCATTCACTAAAATATGGTGTCTAGTCAGTCTAATACAACTGGTTCTGGCTTCACACTCAACAATCTTCCACTTGAAGCCACGGAACAATATTCACCTGCGCTTCAACTGTGTACATGTACTTCTGTAATTTGTCAACGGAACTCAATGTTCCACATCTAGTTGCCACCAGCCTTCTTAATCATCTTGAAGACTTCGTTGAAACTCCCCTAACTTTCAATAGGTTCGTCATGACTGAAATTGTCACTGACCCGTCCACTATTCCTACTAGCTCCCACCCACTATTCCTACTAGCTCCCACTTACACAAACTGCCACAAAAAATTATAAAATTTTACCTATTTGGCATCAATAGCAAATATATATTGAAAAAAAAAAAGTGGGGCTTTTGAATTTGACTTTTCTTGGCCTCGTTTCATAAACTCTCAACTAAGCAATCATTTGAGTATTTTTTTGCTTGTGATAATTAATTAAATTAGAAAGGACGTTTTCATGAAGAACACAACGAGAAAGAAAGTAGTTAATAACTTTGGTTGAGAGAGAGAGAGAGAAAGTGTAGTTTATTTCCAATTTGTGGGGATGACATGGGAAAGATGACGTGATTTTAACATTAGAAACTTGAGGAAGAGAATTCCTTATAAACATGCTTTTGAGTAACGAATTATGACTAAAACAACTGATGTCGGACATCATCAGTGACGGAAGTTAAGTTCATGTTTGTCGTTTTTTTCTTCTTTATAGACATAATGAAAAGGAAATTCCAACAGTATATTTTAAAAAAATGAGTTACGTATTAAACAAAGTATTTGATTTGACTTAAATAAGGAGTTTTACTTTAGCATATTCCATGCATGCGTGGAGATGCAATGTTGCAGTCTGGCACAATAGGATACAGACAAAAAGAAGATGATTTTTAGTTGCACTGATTAATTAGTTTTGTTCCATTTTGACAAAGCCTAAGGCATAAACCAGAAAGAATCAAATGGAGTATTACTGCTTAAAACAAAAATCAACAACTGAGTTTTAATTTTAAAAGTTGGATATAAAATAGCTATATAAATCATTGTCAGATCCATAAGGTATATTCATTTTTATATTATAATCATTTTATTTCAATTAAAATATAATAATATCTAGCGTCAGTAGTCCAACGGTTAGGATAATTGCCTTCCAAGCAATAGATCCGGGTTCGACTCCCGGCTGACGCATAATACATTTTTGTTTTCAACTTTAATAATAATATATTTTTTTCAAACTACCTTTATTATTATTATTATTATTTTCTGTTTTGCATTTTTTATTACATTAATTTACTTCAACTATATTCCCTGGTCGACTCATTATAAAATTTCATTATCACAATCGTAAACTTTATTATAAATATTCTATATATATATATATATATATATATATATATGACAGGTAGGGTGACCAACAACAAATTTATGATAAATGATACTCTTCTTATTTTTTGCAGAGATTTGAGTATAAAACCTAAAATTATGTGTATATGGTAATGCATAGTGAAGTTGACTTATCAGAATGATAAAGAAGTGATTATAAAACAGAGAGATGGTATGAATAATATGACAGGTAAGGTGAGAAGCAGAAGAAAAGGAGGAAGAAGAGAAGGGTGGTATGTACATGGACATGGTGTGGAAGTTGGAATGGGAGACAGAATCAAGATGGGAAATATGAAGAATGGTAGTAAAGTGCATGGCTCTGTCCCAATGCTCCAATCATTTATGATTGTGTTTATTATGATGACAACCACTACCTAGCTGGGTTTATAAATAGTAACTTCACCTACACATCTATTATATTCACTGCAACTAATTCTCATGCACATCTCATATGTGGGGTGGGTACTCACATATTGCCAAAATCTATTAATATACTTATGGTACTAGTGATGCAAAAAGGTGTGGCTTTGTAAGAATTGTTGTTTGTTGTTATAATAGTTGTGAAAAAGTTACTTAAAAATATTATTAAATAAAAATTAATTTTAAAAAATAAGTAATTAATCATTATATATAATATTTTAAAGACTATAACAATCATTAATATTTAAATTATTAGTATTTAAAATAATTAATATTCAAATATCTATTAAACACTACAAGAAAATCATGAAATATAAACTAATTTTAGAGACAAAAAATAATTAGTTGCTATAGTGACTAAATTAGAGACTATTTTAGAGACTAAAATTATTGATGGTTTATAAATTAGTTTCTATTATTGTTAAATAATTTCTAAATTAGTATCTAATTAGTTACCAAGTTTTTAACTACCAATTATTTATATTATAAATTTGGTAACAATTTAGAAACCATTTAACAATAATAGAAACTAATTTATAAACTAAAAATATTTTTAGTCTCTAAAATAGTCGATCTCTAATTTAGTCACTATAATAACTAATTATTTTTTGTCTTTAAAATTGGTTTCTATTTCATGATTTTTCTTGTAGTGAAAGTATTAGTTATATTAATTAAATTTCTAAATTAGTATTTAAATTATTAATATTTAATTATCCACCAAAGTATTAGTTACGGACTAATTAGATTCTAAATTTGGTAGATAAAATTTTGATAATAACTAAAATAAAAATATTGGTAGAAGAGGTGATGTGAGAGATGATTTTTATAATAGAAAAAGTTGTTATACAATATATTCATCTATTATGTTTTTATTATTATTATAGTAGAAATTTAATTGAATATTTACGTGTAAATTGTAATAATAGTATTAAAAAATAGAAAGAAATAAGAATTAAGATAACGAAATTATATTAAAATTTTACCTTTCTACCAATTTGAAAGTAAATTTTATATTCTTTCTTAAAGATGTTTATTAATAGTAAAATTAATTTTTTTTGCATTGAGTATCATTTTTTATTTATTGATATTTTAGTTTTATTTTTTTTTCTTAAAAAACTGTTAATCCCGATGTTATAAAAATTTAAGAATTGATTAATATTTCTTTTTAAATCTTTCCTATTTAAAATAAAATAATAAATACTATATTATTAACACATGATTTCAAATGACTAAAGTTAGAAAATAAGCACGCATTATAATATAGATATATAAAAATTAATAAATATATACTTGATTTTTCATGAAATAATAATAAACATTTATTTCTTACAATTTCAAAAAGAAAAATTAGTATATTAGAAGATTTTGTATTAAATTTTCTATTCTCAATTATTATCTTAGTTTTATTTATTTAATATATTCAATATAATAGTAATTTTTTAATTTCTTACAAAAATGAAATAAGTTAACAAATTATTATATTAAAAAAATGTTATCTTTTCTCTTTTTAATAATATTTACAGTAATATTTTTACACTAATTATTTATTTAATTTATATAAATTTCAACTCTTAAATATTTTTTATTTATTATTTCCAATTATTAAATAATTATTTTATATTAAGTATTTGTTTAGAGCGAGGAAAGTATAGTTTTCTTTTTAAGTATTTGTTTAAATTTGAAGGCTTTTCTTACCTTAGAGTGAACTATGATCCTTTACCTTAAAACTATTAACAAAAACGGTGAATAGTGTAAATACGGGTCCAGACCTTGCTAGCTAAAATACATTCTTGCCCTAGGCCCACCTGCAGGTTTCAAAAATCTGTTCCTTTTTTCTTTGGTGATTTAATCAGCCTCAAGGCTTTCCCTTCATCTGTCTTTCATTTCTTCTGGTTTTTGCCTTTTCATCATACATATATTTCAATGATCTTTTCTCCTCCTGTCTCACATCATTTGTATACTTACACCCTTTAGGTAGAGATTGTGCCCTTCTCAAGTCCCTTTTGTGTTCATTGTTAGTTCCAAGTATTCAACAAGTTAGTAATCACAACTGGGATATGTTGTTATGATACTGTCTAGTGCCAGCGAATGTGACCTTCATCTTGGCCACTACCTGCATGACAATATGGATATGTTAGAATTGATTTATATATATGTATATATGGTTAGCATACAAATAATTGAAAGTGGTTGTGCATTGTCACATGCTCAAAATTCCTCTCTATTTTCCAAGAATCCTGTCACTGATGGCTTTGATTTAGGGAACTATATATCATGTAACTCAACTAAAAATGGTCCCCACATTTTTTGCACTTGCAATGGTCCTCGCGTTTTACCCTTGTTCTACTGGTGTAAAATGCAGAATTTAATAATGACTGGCTTCATTTTTAGCTTAAGTCATCTTGAAATCTTGATTATAATTTGGCTATGAGCCTTTCTTAATTTGAATTTAGATATATGTTGATCTTGAATTTTAACTAAAATTTAAAACCAACCTGTCATTCTAAGAAAGTGAAATGTGTTGAAAACTATCATTTTGGTTGTATTTTAGAGAAGTGATAAACTTGAATGGTGTCGTTGTAGTTAGTTGCATCTGTTTGGTTTCTTGTTGGTTAACAAGGCCATCTTTGACCCGTCTTCACACAACCAAACAGCAGAAGATGTAGTTTCTGAATTGCTAGTAGAACCATAAAAAAGACTACGCCTCACGCAGTTGTTTGTGTCTTTGGGCAAGCAATTGCAAACAAAAGAATCTTAATATCTAGGAACAAATTTTGTAAATACTTGGTGTTCCGAGATGTAATTTCTATTGATGTCATACAATAATAAAATCTTTTAATTCCAAAAGGTGAAAATATATAACTCGCGGTTTGATTAACCATGGCCAACAAATTTTGCACCATACTGTAAAATAAATGAATCAGGCAGTGTATTAAGATAAACGCACGTGATGGTGTGCACATGCCATCTCCAGCAACATTCAGTAAAATATACAAGAATTTCTTACATTTGATTAGCGAGGACCAATCATATTCAACACATCCCTTATTTTAACAGTTGAATTTCTTACATGTATATCTACACAAATTTTACAGATTAGGATAGTGATTGCAGATCATTTCATGCTTTTGACAGTAATCTCATGAACCTGATTCCTGCATTAGACGATTTTTAATAAGCTAATCCACCAGCAAATGTATCAGTGTCGTGAAGCAGAGATTCCGTCAACCAGTAACCATCCCAGCATCCACCAACTCTCTGCCAGTGACAAACAAACAAACAAACATCAGATACATACATAGTTGTGCTTAATTAAGTAGTAATCTATCACAATAATTCAAACATCTATCACTGAATTAAGAAAAGAACTATCAAAATTGAATACTCCTGCAGCAATCCACAGTTCACAAAATGCCTAACTACGTATTATTATTACTTATTTTCCAAACAAAAATAAACAATAATTTTTGCAAACAAAATGAACCAAACACAAGATTAAATCCCTCACAAACATGACTATGAAGATACGATGTAGCGAAGAAATCATGATCAAACCTGAACCATTGTAAATTGAAATATCTCCTCTTCCTCTGGTCGACTTCCACGAAACCAAACCCGCTGCTTGTATTTGTTCTGTTTGAAGTTCATCACTCCATAACATCAGCTTTTTATGATAATATTGAAAAAAAAAACTGAAGAAGAAAAAGCATTCTACCTCCTCTACAAACAAAGTGCTCATGATCTTTCTCTCCTTGTGACCTAGCAATACTCGATAAGTAGAATGGTGAAAAATACGCCTAAACCTTTCAAACTGCACATGCAGAGGTGTGTATTACTGTTTAGCATGAATTTCAATTTTCAACATACAAATATTTCAATAACAGTAAAGTATCTATTAATGGACTTTAACGACTATGACTATGCCATGTGTATACAGAAGTTTGACACAGTCAACTAATAAAAGATTACCATTAATATAACTTCACTGCATAAAGAAGAACACAATTTTAGAACGAACCTGGCCCAAATCAAAGAAAGGCCCAAAATAGGTAGACCTTTCAAAAGGATCAAATCCTGCGAACCTGTACATAACCTCGATTCCATAGTCTTCACGAGGTTGATCGTTATTCTTCAAGGCTTCGAGCTGGTAATGCACCGCATCTTCTGCACTAAACTATACCAAACATTAATTTAACAGAAAAGGAAGAAAGAAAAAGGAAGGAGAAGAGGAGAAGCGGTGGTGGATAGTGACTATTACATCTAATCGTGGACCAAATGGTCTTTTTTGGCGTGATTTGAACCTGCAGGCATTGTTCGAATTGGAATATTGGAGAATAAAATGGAATTGGATTGCAGTGAGGAAGAATAGGTACCAATCCTCGGAAAGGAAATCGGGAACTTCGGCAGCGGCTTTGAAGCGAGAGGTTCCTTTGCTGTTGAACAAGAATCGAACGGAATGCGGATGCGACAAGAGAGAGGACCCAAACGACATCGTCCAACGCTCTGATACGAAAGGGAAGAAGAAGAAGAAGAAGAAAATTGAAGATTGAGATTAAGGCTTTTCTCTTCAAACTTCTGAGCACGACGTCTATGGTCTCTGTTGGTTTCTTGAAGATTATTTTGAAAATAATCTCTGATTTAAATCGGTATTTAAAAAAATGTATTTTTTTAATGATAAAATAGTTCATTTAAACTTAAATAGGACATAATTAAATATTTTTTACACATTCAGCTACCAAAATTATAATTATATAATTAATTATAACTATATAAGTGACTCTAACAAAATTACCAAACAATTATTAGGATATGAAAATTTGGCCGACCCATACCAGGAAAGTAAGTTTGCCGACGGCCGACCCCTATCACCATTAACGCTCAAATCAAGATCAGTAAAGTTAATCCATCATTAAGAATTAGGTAATGCAATCCTAAGTGGTATCCACCCCGATAAACAAGCCCAACAAGGTAGACCCATTAGAATAATATAAATAGCACGCATCCCAATGAGTAATGTATGTCATTTATTATTGTTCACCTACCTGAGAGCTGACCACCCGCTTTACTTACTTGAGCCTCGGAGTGCCTTCGTAAGTACCCCACCATCCGGTGATCACCCGAGTGCTGAAGGAGAAGTAGGAGAACGAGAGGAATCCCAGCTCACCACCCAATAACCTGACCTACCGAAGAAAGAAGAAGAAAACTTCAATAGTTCTCATCTCCCTAGTAGAAACATGATCTTATAAAACTATCATTATTAGACAAGTTCTAAACACCTGATCTCGTTCATAAAAGAGTAAGTAAACAATAATCGTAATCTTGAAATTTGTAAACAATGAATAAATAAATAACATTATTAAATTTATTATTAAAAAATATTTTCCTATATCCAATAACGTTATACAAAAATTATAGTGGTTTTGGTATATGACTTTCATTTGTAATTAAAAACTAACTCATACTAAATTCGTTTTTCTGAACCAGGAAAATCGTGCTTTCTTCTAAACACGACTTACCTTACCTACTATTTTAATATTTTTAAAATTTATCAATTCTAATAAATTTGTGGAAAAATCATACTAAAATGATAATTTTTTTAAATTGTATAGAAGTAAAATATACTGTTTCTACAAAAAATAAATTCGGAGGAGTGTAACTCGATAAGGATAGGATGTTTATTAGGAACGAACTTTTAGTTGTTCTCCGATAAAAGAGGAAGGTCCACTTGAAAACTCTCCAATACTTAAGTGAGTAGGAACACAAAGATGACAAGTTTGATCAATATGAGAGAGTTAAGAGTATAAGATAAGACAATTTGTACTTCTTAAAGAGTGGATATTTATAGATTATGAGACAATTGGATTAATCATATAACTGGTATTAATTGTTTCATAAATAGTCGCTCATCATTTAAGGTTCATTGATTAAATTGTTTTAGTCATTGATGACAATGAAGGTTCGGCTAGGAAAGACATATAGTTGTCTCGAACTCGTTGACATTCTCGGCCTTAAGGCGGATAGGTACATATATAATATTCTAAAGTTTTTTATAATATCTTCATTTTTATCATATTAAAATGTGTGATTTTTATTTTTGTTTGTGCTCAATTATATTTTTTACCTAGGTAGTGTACGATGTTTTATTTATATTTGTTTGCTAAATTAACACTATAAAGTGGTAAAATATATATATATATATATATATATATATATATTAGTTTGCATAAACTTTTGGGATTAAAAAATAAACACTAAAATTATATTTTATTGACATGCGTAAATTAAAGTTACATCACATTTTAATTTTCGTCCTTTTCTCTTATATTCTGAGCTTGTGTTTTATAGTGTTTTTTTTATCAGTAAGAAAAAAATAAATAAATAGGAACCACTTCAAAAGTGGTCCAACCCTTGTACAAAATCGAATAGCACATCCCTCATAAGCTTGCTACAAACTTCCTACTAAAACAAAAAAAAAACATTAGGCCAACAATGACCGAAAAAAAAACACATAAAAATAAACTAACACCTCTAACCCAACATTCTAAAACAAAAGGTCTAAAAATTCAAAGTCTCTTGATTAAATCATACAAGGCAAAGTGTTCTCTCATTTCTTTATTCGACACTCGATTGGGATCTTTGAAACTCATTGAGAAGTGGTGCATAGGTTAAACTTAGTTAGTGTTCGAGTTTGTTCTTTTTGCACGAAAGTACGAGCCCTAACTTTGGTCCCTGTGTCCTAATAGTTAACAACTTGTTTCAAAATGTGGTCTCCAATGTTGAAGTGGAAGTGGAAGGTAACTAAGAAGTTGTTCGTAAGTATACTACATAAGAAATGTTGTCTTAGGTGGAGATAAAGGTTCTTATGTGGAGCTAAAACCCTCAACCTAAAGATAAGTTTTATGATCAATTTAGTACATTTAAAGTTTTTTATTTTGAAATAGTTTTGTGATTATTGGAATAAGTTGGTATCGAAGTGAGCAAAGACTTTTTGGTGGGAATGTGAAAGTTAGGTGAGTTTTGTGTTTGGAATGAATATTAGTTGTAATTTGTTTGTGTTTGACTTTATTGTTTTTATTTTTTTATCAGTAAAAATAAATAAATAAATAGAGTAGCATTTAAAGAATGTTATAATCTTTATACATAGAACCAAACATCCTAACACAAAAACAATTTATTTATTGTTGCATAATTTTTTTAATGTTACATACATTATATATTATAATTGACAAGAATCATCTTCCATCTAGCTTTACCTTAGATGTTCTAACCGCTTGACCCAAGGGTGATTTTAAAGCACAAACAACATATTACACATAATAAAGTCCTCATCCAACTTTGGAGCTAACTATTTACAAATTCATCTAATGTGTTTTGTATGTAGTATTAATGTGTCTAACATGTTTATTGTTTAATATTTTTAAAAATAAAAGGTATTTATATGTTACAAGTTTAAATTTGTTAAAATATAGATTAAATAGTTAAAAGGAAACTCTTTACAACCATTTGACACAACAAATGATAAGCCTCCTTTCTTGTTGTTTGAATAAATAATGAATATTCAACTACATGGAAACTTTAGTTGATATTTGAATTATGGTTGTTCCTTTCTTTGTGGTTTGAATAAACACTGAATATTCAACTACATGGAACCTTTAGTTGATCCTTGAATTATGACTGTTCCTTTCTTTGTGATTTGAATAAATAGTGAATATTCAATTACATGACAACTTTAGTTGATCCTTGAATTATGATTGCTATAGCTAAAAATAAATTTAACTATGTTGACGTATATTTCTCGTTTTCTTCTAATTAAGTTAAGATTCTCTCTCTCTCTCTCTCTCTCTCTAATATATATATATATATATATATATATATATATATATATATATATATATATATATATAAAAGAGTACAAGTGATGCTTAGATCTATTTAACGGCCGGTTTCATAAATTTAAATTGAATTAAAGAAAATGATTTCGAACACAAAAAAAAAAAACACAAAACATAGTTAACTTTTCATAAAAAGTTCAAAACTAAACTACCTGACCTTATTTGACATGATTCGAGTTAGTTTTATCTTTAAAAAAACTCATTTTTAAATAGATTAAATTT
>Ga0123342_1007112_pt1 | contig 15020 bp, 13 predicted proteins | sample Turbeawhitnodule_FD_89960 | JGI IMG/M metagenome (GOLD analysis project Ga0123342, IMG submission 89960) | Root nodule microbial communities of legume samples collected from Mexico - Turtle bean Mexico white nodule | ecosystem: Host-associated > Plants > Roots > Nodule | place: Mexico: Nepantla... | reverse complement strand
TTGGTCTTGAAGTCCTGCAAAGATCTGATGGGGTTTTTATTAGTCAGAAGAAGTATGCATTGGAGGTGCTAAAACGGTTTGGAATGGAGAACAGTAACTTTGTTCATAATCCTATTGTTCCTGACTATAAACTCATGAAAGATGAAGATTGAGTAAAGGTGGACAAGACTTACTATAAACAGGTTGTGGGTAGTCTCATGTACCTCACAGCAACTCGACCAGACATGATGTTTGTGGTAAGTCTTATTAGTAGGTATATGGAGAATCCTACCGAACTTCTATTACAAGTAGCAAAAAGGGTCCTGAGATATTTGAACGGAATAACTGGGTTGGGTATTTTTTTATAGGAAGGGAGGAGATGATAAATTTCTTACTTACACTGACAGTGATTATGCTGGAGATTTGGATGAGAGGAAAAATACTTCAGGTTATGTGTTCTTATTAAGTTCAGGAGCAGTTTCATGGTCATAAAAAAACAACCAATAGAAAGTTTATCTTCCACCGAGGCAGAATTTATTGTTGCAGCTTCATGTCCATGTCAGGCATTATGGTTAAAAGGAATGTTGGAAAAGTTGGGTCAGAATCAAGCCAATCCAACTATTATTTACTGTGATAGCAGTTCTGCAATCAAACTCTCAAAGAACCCAGTTATGCATGGTCGCAGTAAACACATAGATGTGCGGTTTCATTTCCTTCGAGAGCTCACAAAGGCTGGTTTTGTGGAATTGGTACATTCTGGCACAAGCGAATAGTTGGCTGATGTAATGACTAAACCGTTGAAGTTGGATGTTTTCTTGAAGCTAAGAGGACTATTAGGAGTTTGTTATGAGAAAGAAATAAATTGAATATTAGCATTCAGTTTAAGGGAGGAATTGTTAAGATTATAGACGTTAGGTTTTTACCATCCAGTCAACAATAAATACCTATTATTATGGGATTTAATTGAGTTTTAGGATTTGATTAGTCATGAGAGGTTTTGTTACTGTTACTAGTGGGTAGTTATAATATTGTTTAAGTTATTATGTAAAGGCTATATAATAGCCATCTATTATTCAATAAAAGTGAGCATTTTCTTTTATTATATCCACTCTTAGAAAAGGGCTTCTCTGTTTTTTAACAAAAAGTAGTGTTGTTTTTTGTGTAGTTTCTACCATGTTTCTGGTTGGTCAAAATTTTGTTATAGTAAATGGAAGACAAGTTACAAAGTGACACAAAACACAACATTCATTAAATTTTTTAAGGTATAGGGTTTTGTTTCAACTATGTATTGAATATAGGAATGCACTTATATATGGGATTTTGAGAGTTAAAAGATCATACATGCAACCTATTATCTATGCATCTATATTCAGAAACTATGTCGCACATACACGGACACAGACACTAATACGATATGGACATGGAGATACGTATAATTTATCAAATGTAAGACACGGGGACATGGATCTATATATTATATAATTATAAATAATTATAAATTATATAAATTTATGTCGCACATACACGGACACAGACACTAATACGATATGGACATGGAGATACGTATAATTTATCAAATGTAAGACACGGGGACAAAGATCTATATATTATATAATTATAAATAATTATAAATTATATAAATTGACAATAAATATTTTTGTTCACAAGTATGTTTCAACTTCTTTTTAGAGCAAAAAGATGTTTTTCATGGCTGGTTCAAAAGGATTTGTTCCTTATTTTTATAATTATAATAAAAATTTATACAATAAGTTTGAGTTTTTAGAAAATTAATGTATTTCTTCTTTTTAAAATTATGTTAGAACCGTGTTAAAATTGTCAGAAATCCAACAATTTTTTTTTATTTGGACAATTCATCCATACGTATCCTACGAGTGTCGAACGAGTAAATTTGTTCGGTCATTTTGAAATATCAAACTTTGACGTTGAACATTTAATACTAAGATACCTTGAGAGATGAGATTATAATAGCTAGTTCTATTTTAAATTCAAATATGTTACAAGGTATCAAACCTCACATATCATACATTTAATAGCTTTCAATAAATATTAAATTTTATCAATATAATTACCATTTTTATTTTATAAGAAGAAAGCTTTTCACTAAAAAAGAAAATAAGGAGAAAAGTAGTAAAGTTATTTATTTTTCTAAGATGCTTTTCAGAGAGTAAGAAAAAATGATAAAATTTTCACTAGTATAAAAACATTCTTTCAATAACATCGTTTCTATAGAAACTGGGAAGAAAAAATCTTAATTTTTCATCAGTATAAATTGTATCGACCAGTCCTCGGACTTGGACGTTGACCACAGTTATGGTGGGGCCCCGAAGGTTGGGTCCACTGGGAGGCTGGGAGGACATGCCAGTGTATCAGGAAGCTCGCGAGTGAGGGTAGCCGAAGAGGGGGCGGCATCAAGGCGCAGGGCGTGGAGGCCTCGGACCTTGGTAACCCAAAACAGTAAAGATAAGCCGAAAAAGGTGGTTTCCAAGCCACATTCCAGCACTCAGTAAGGGAGAAGCTTAGGTCACGGAGGATCCATGCATGGGGTGTGGACGACGCGGTAGGGTGCGCCACAATCAAAGAGCCCTTAGGAAAGAGATGACTTGTAAAGGTCACGTCCCAGGGGTGATCTGCATGCATGGAACGTGAATAGATAGGGCACTCCCAGGGAAGATGACCCAGAGATTGGGTGCATGAGTTGGCACCCAAGTGGTCATCCCGTGGAGTTTGCACCCCGTAAAGGGAAGTCTTACGCACTAGATGGCCCTAAGAGTGGGTGATAGTGACGCTAAGGCACACCTACGGTAAGCCTAAGTCACAGTTAGCAAAAAGGGTAGAAACATTGGAGTATAAAAAGGGTAACAACCAACATAATAAGGTACGCAATTTTAATGCGAAAACACACACACAGAACTCTCAGAGTTTAGTGTTTTACGCTTAACAGTTTTGGTGTTTCATTGCCCGGAGTTTGACTTGAGCGTCGGAGTGCAAACGGCCGCGAGGGCGCCCTTTGTCTCTTGTTTTTCAGGTGATCCATTGGAAGGAAGAACCGTGGGAGTGGAGAGATTCTTGGACACAAAGGTTGTTGTGAGTGCACGAAGACGTTTAGGCTAACCGACAGGAACATAAATAAAAACATTTTTTCTCAATAAATTGCTTTTAAAAGAATCGACATTGTAAAAAGTTGGTGATAAAATTGTAAATAAGCGAGTCATTTGTATACGTGATTTTGAATATAGAATATATGTAAAATATAAGTTATTTAAATAATGTAAAATGAAACCTTATATTAGCTATAATTAATTTTGTAGCTTTTCCTCACACATTTTCTACATTGATGATAATATTTGCATCAATTTCAGGATTATATAAAATTACCATAATAACTTATATATAAAAAATCTCTATTTGAATATATAGTGAACTTATGAAATGAGAAACATCATATAAATATTTAAAAGAAAAATAAATAAAAATCATAAATAAGATTCAGCAGAATAAAGAATAAAAGGAATAAGATTATATTGTACATTCATTATTTATTTGATATTTATATAGTAGAATATAATTATATATATATATGTGTGTGTGTGTGAGATCATCAATATAATGGTAAAAACTTGCCATTTAAGTTAAAAAGAGAAGGATATCATTAACAAATAAAATTCACTTGTATATCAATCTTATTTTATGATATCATGTTAAAGGAAATCATTATTAGATTGTTTCAATGATAATGAATGAAACTTATGTATACTCTAATAAAGATATTTTCAAGTGGCTTATTGTAAGTGAAGTTCTTGTGCAACACTTAAAATTTGTTAGTCAATCTCCATAATAAGTTAGTGCGAGATTAAATTATGTTCTTAATACCAAATAACTTCCGACAATGCTTCAAAGTTGGAGAAAATTAGGACAGGAAATAACAAGATATTATACAACCCAAGATACACTTTGTTTTCCTAAAATGATAAAGGCTTTTTCTTTTTGCACCCTATAATTTCTAATTACACCGCATCATTTTTAAATGATATAAAAGTGCCTAGCTTTTCAAAATTTCCGGAACAGAATTTTTAACACAAGTTTTACAACAAACTTTCTAAAACATGTGGAATACATTTTGGATGGAGTTTTTTAGAATAAAATGAAAAAGTTTTTTAAAACATATATAATAATTTCTGAAATAAGTTTTTCGGAACGAGATTTTTTGTTAGAACGAAGTAAAGAAAGAATAGAGATGCAATGGCGAAGACGATGACGCGAAAGCGACAATGACACTATCAGTGGTAATGGTGGTGACAGCAGTAGCGTTGAAGAAAAGATAGTTTTTTCTTTTTGTTAGTAATAATAGGGTGCAGAAAGTATAAACCTAAGATAAGTCATGATATATTATTGAGTTTTTCTTTTTGCACCCCATATTTTTCTTTCTGCACCTCTATATTTTTGAAAATGCCAGGCTTATTTTTGATAATTTTGGGTGATTCTGGAATATGAGTTCTGTAAGCAAAAGGTTTTTTGGGAATAAGGGTTTTATAAACTGTTTCTAGAATAGAAAATCCAAAAGCCAAAAACCATTTCAAAATATTCTTTTCAGAACACATTTTTTTAATTTTTAGAATGGTAAATCCAGAATCCATAAAATATGTTCTAAGAAAGTATGTTGTGGAAATATTCTGGAAAGAGTAATGTGGAAGTTATTTTTAAAAGAGGTAAAATGGTCTTTTTCAAAATGATGGGGTGCAGAAAGCCTTTTGTTGGGGTGCAGAGACAAACACCCTATATTATAATATGTTACCTTCCAAAAATTGAGTCCATTGTAATCTGCAAGCCTAACCCAGCCTATTGTCAATATGTTGTGATTTTTGGAGTATTTCAAAAGGCCTAATTCTCATACGGTTTGATTTAAACATTCAATTTTAAATTTCAGTAAATAATGAATTATTTGGTCAACTCATAATATCCAACTCAATTACATATATTAAATTTTTTGTTTTTGTATGCAATTACCTTAAAATTATAACTGAAAATCCTTTTTATTGGTTAAGTGTGTACATTTTTTCACTGACAATAGATAATAATTACACTAAAAAAAATAACCTGTTATCAAGTAACGTAATACTTAACCTAATATGAATGAAACCTTCAAGTTTTCCTATATGGTGGTACTACACTAAAAGTTTTCTTAACATTTCCCTGCAACTCAATAATGCGGTATGCAAAAAATCGATAAAAAAAAGGTAAAAATGGAGTTAAAGTTTAAACTGTTTGGTTAAGAAATATAAAATAAAATAAAAGAGAAGTAATTATGAGATAAGCATAAACAAGTGAAAAACAATTCAATGAATTTCCTTATTTTAAAACTATTTATATTATTTTTCTCTTAACCAATCACTCAAAAAGTTACACACACTTTTACATTTAGATACACTTCAAAAGTTATAGTTACATCCATAGATAGTTACAGAAATTATCAACTAAACCATTTCTTAACCAACTAAATGCAATGTGGAGTATATTTTGAGAAACACTCTAAATCTAAAACTTAAAAGTGATAACCTTGCTCTTTAAATTTAATTACAGTTTTGTTTTTAATTTGGATCAAGTTAGTTGTACTGATCGATCGTGCTTGAGACCTCGATCCTGGACACTTCAGTGTGATAGCTCAGTTGGTCGAACCCATTTAGAAAATACCTAGCTCGGCATGGAACAAAAAATAAGCTTAATGATGTGTTGTGAGGTTGACCCAATCAGCTGGCAGTCCATGTTAAAAAGATAATTAAAGTAAAATGACGTAGGGAATAACTGAATTAGTTAGGCATATATATTTTCAATGTAAATAAAAACTATTAAAGATAGAAGATGCATGTACTCGTAAAATGAAGGCATATCTTAACAGAATATTCTTGTTGGTGAAATTGTTGAAGGGAAGTCTATAAAAGAGGCATGAGAGGGTAAAGGTAAGTTTTTCTAATTTACACTAATATAGATGTTTCATTCAGATATCATAGTTTGAATGTTCTCACTGACTTGATCGTCGGAGTGTGATCAACAGGTGGAGCTCCCCTCGTCACAAAGCATTAGCTTCTCGATTCAGCAGCATCAAGCAAAGTCGATTCAACTCGGAGTCCACTACCAACATCCGACTAAAGAACTCCTTCGTGAGCAAACGTGGTTGAACCAGACACGCCTTATGGCAGAGATTGAAGCTTCCCAAAAAACTATGAAAGAGCATGCACAAGCCAATGAGGAGTTGTGCAAGGCCAACGAGGAACTGCGTGCACTGTCATGGACGACATCCCACCCGGGAACGTTCCCCAAACATGTCATCAAGAGATGACCCAAAGTCGTTTTCTCAGCAAATCATGGACCAAAGAACGCCTTCGTGAGCAAACGCAGTTGAACCAGACACGCCTTATGACAGAGATTGAAGCTTCCCAAAAAACTATGAAAGAGCATGCACAAGCCAATGAGGAGCTGTGCGAGGCCAACGAGGAACTGCGTGCACTATCATGGACGACATCCCACCCGGGAACGTTCCCCAAACTTGTCATCAAGAGATTACCCAAAGTCGTTTTCTCAGCAAATCATGGAGGAACCTATACTGACCCCATTATATCACGCCCAAAATTGCCCTTTTTTCTGGTATGGAAGACCTTGAGAATCATTTAAAAGCATTCAGGGCTCAAGTGATCATCTCTAGGGGGTCAGATGTAGTGCAATGCAAGATGTTCATGGGCACACTCACAAGAACAACTTTGCAATGGTTTAGTGGAACCTCAAATGGGCACATCACCTCTTTCCGTCAGTTCTCTAGAATGTTTAAGGAGCAGCTCCCGGCTAATAAAGTAAATCCCCTACAATTGTAGGATCTTTTTTACGTCAAACAGAGGGAAGGGGAGTCAATCAAAGAATACTTAAATTGTTTTTGTGCAGTCTCCGTAACACATCAAACTCAGGATGAGGAGATGGTGGTCGCTGCTTTCATGAAAGGGATGACAGCAAGCCCATTCAGTGATTCGTTAATCAGAAATCGAACAAAAATGTTATCAGAGGTGCGTGAACGAGCTACAACCCATATCGAGGCTGAGGAGGTCGTGCTCAGAAAAAATGATAGCTCATAGTCGAAGCAGCCTAGGTACAAGGAAAATAGCCGAGATCGATCCGCCAGTAGCAATGAAACATCCACCGAGAAAAGAACGAACCCGAAGTACGTCCCGTATGTTGCTAAGAATGATGCCTGAGACAAAAGCCAAGGAGGAGACGACGATCAGGCCTAGGTTCTGAGTACCCTGCAAAGAACTCATAGGCATGGACGACGTGGCAGATAGGTTAAAGTCCCCACAGAAGACAGATCGATTTTTGGAGTCGTGAAGAGATACCTGGTTTGACTTTCACAGGGCTTATGGGCATGGCATCGAACGATGCAGCCCTAAGTTATCAGCTGGCGAATTTAGTTAAAGAGGGTTTCTTGACAGAATATCTCAAAGCCAGCCAAGAGAAACCAAAAGGGGAAACCACATCCCTGGAACAAACACATGATACTTGAATCCTTGGGGACTTGAACACCATTACAAGAGGATTCTTTAGAGGTGGAAGCTCAGCCTCTAAACTCAAACGATATGTCCGAGCAGTGATGTCCCTAGATACTAGGAGGTCCGACCGATCCACCAAGTCTTCCCTTTGTTTCACAAATTCCGACCTGGAAGATATGTTTCCCCATAAAGATGATCCAGTAGTAATATATGTTATCACTGTAAGACGAAAGGTGCACAAAGTCCTAATTGATCAGGGGAGCTCAGCTGACGTAATGTTTTAGGGAACATTTGCCAATTTACAAATATCCCCTGACTAGTTGAGGCCTTATGATGGTTGTCTAGAAACTCAAAAAGTCCTTGTTGCTGGCCACATAAGGGAAATCCAATACCCTGAGTGGTTGGCAAATGTAGTAATGGTGAAAAGGGAAAATGGGAAGTGGAGGATGTGTGTCGACTTCACCGAATTAAATAAGGCTTGTCTGAAGGACTCTTACCCTTTACCAACATAGACTCCTTGGTAGACAACGCCTCAGGTTATCGTTTGTTGAGTTTTCTAAATGCATTTTCAGGGTACAACCAGATTCGTATGCATCCGAAAGACGAGAGTAAGACGGCTTTTATGACCGAGGTCGCCATTTATTGCTACAAGATCATGCCTTTTGGCCTGAAAAACTTTGGGGCGACCTACCAAAGACTCACAGATCGGATCCTTTCACCAATGCTTGGGCATAACGTCCAAGCATATGTAGATGACATGGTCGTCACCTTGGAAAGGGAAGACTAGCATGTTACCGACCTAGAGGAGTTATTTGCCACTATAGCAAGGTATAATATGAAGCTTAATCCTGATAAATACGTGTTCAAAGTAGAAGCAGGGAAATTTCTTGGTTTCCTGCTAACCAAGAGAGGTATAGAGAAGAACCCCGATAAATGTGCAACAATTATTGAAATGAGAAGTCCAGCTAATGTGAAGGAAGTGCAACAAATGACCAGGCGCATGGCCGCCTTATCTCGTTTTTTATCAGCCAATGGAGAAAAAGGGTATCCTTATTTTCAATGCCTTATGAGAAATAATCATTTCGCATGGACTGATGAATGCTAAAGGGCTTTCGCCAAGCTAAAGGAATACTTGGCTAGTCCTCTAGTTCTCGACAAACCAACCCTGGGAATTGCTATTCTTCTATACTTTTCAATAAGATCAGGCTATCAGCTCAGTTATCTTGTAAGAGTAGGAGAAGGTGCAGAAGTCGTTCTACTTCATAAGTGAGGTGCTACAAAGACCAGAAGTGCGGTATCAAGCTATTGAAAAAGATGCTCTAGCTGTGGTGTTCACAACTCGACGACTTCACCATTACTTCCAAAGTTTTGTAGTTGTAATGACCGACCTACCCATTCGTAAGGTTCTGCAAAAGCCCGACATTGCAAGACAGATGTTGCGTGGGGCGGTTGAGTTGTCCGAATTCGACATATAGTACGAACTGCGAGGACCAATTAAAAATCAGGTATACGTAGACTTCATGGTAGAACTTTCACCCAAGGACTTCAAGCCTAACCCTAATGATTTCCGATGGGTCCTTTCAACCGATGGGTCCTCTAACCAAATAAGGGACCGGAGCTAGAGCCATTCTAGAGGGACCAAATGGGCTTTTAATAAAACAAGCTCTTAGGTTTGCATTTAAGGCAAGCAACAACCAAGTTGAGTACGAGGCCTTGATAGCCAGAATGTTGTAGGCAAAGGAGTTGGGAGCTCAACGCTTGCTAGCAAAAGGTGACTCGTTGCTCGTAACCGGAAAAGTCACAGGCGAATATAAAACCAAGGACCCACAACTAGCCTCGTACCGATATGTGAAGATCCTAAGAGCAGCTTTCTCTGCATTTGACCTTATTCATGTCCTAGAGAACAAAATTCTCGAGCGTACTTGTTGTCTAAATTGGCTAGCTCGGGGAAAGGAGGTTGGCAAAGGTCAGTAATCCAGCAAACCTTGAAATCACCCAGTACAACCGCAGGGGGGCTGTTCGAGGTTGACCACCTAAAGGTCTTGCAGATCAGTCCAGAAAAAGGGAGTAGGCATCGATTGGTGATCCAAGAAACCCTGAAAGCCCCAAGGATAACCATTCATGAACTTCCCGAACATGAACATTCTGAGGTTATGTAGATCAGTACCATAGATACTTGGTTAACACCTTATAGACAATATCTTATCGATGAATTACTTCCCTCTAAGCCCGTGGAGGCTAAAATTATCAAAAGAAACACAGGTCAGTATACCCTAATAGATGGACACCTATTTCGTGATGGTTATACTCATCCACTCCTCACCTGTGTAAGTGGATATCAATGCACCCAGATAATGTTCGAACTTCACAAGGGTATTTGTGGCAGTCACATCGACGGACGAGCTCTCTCGTTAAAACTCATCCGAGTAGGGTACTATTGGCTGACGATGATTATGGGAAATATGTCTAGCGGTGTGAACAATGTTTGAAGCACGCATATAGGTGCCATGCACCGGTCGAGGAGTTGTGATCATTTGCAGCCCATGACCCTTCAATACTTGGGGAATAGACATTTTGGGCCCTTTCTCTTTAGCCCTACGCCAGATGAAATACATCATCGTCGCCATCAAGTATTTTACTAAGTGGATTGAAGCTGAACCGGTTGCACAAATAATTGCCCATAAAGTCCAACATTTTGTATGGAAGAACATTGTATGTCATTTTGAGATTTCGAGGCACCTAGTATCCGACAATGGAACCCAGATTGCCAGCCGACAATTAGGAAAGTTGTGCACGGAGCTTGTGATATAACAGGTCTTCACCTCGGTAGAACACGCACAAACAAATGGGCAGGCTGAGTTGGCCAAGAGGGTTGTATTGAGAGGTCTGAAAAAAGGAGACTTGAAAAGGTGAAAAAGGAAATTGGTCAAAAGAAATTCCAAGAATTGTGTGGTCCTATCACACCACCCCACGATCAACAAAAAAAGAAACGCCATTCAATTTAGTATATTGGTCGGATGCGATAATACAAGTGGAAGTACAAGAAAATTCATCTAGATTCCAAAGTTTCGTCACTGAAGAATCCAATGAAGGAAGAAGAATGAACTTAGATTTACTGGAAGAGGCACGTGATAATGTCGTATAAATTCGAAAGCCTAGAAGAGTAGAATTGAGGCACAAAATCAAAATGAAACCTCGACAATTCAAGGTCACCGACTTGGTCATGAGGAAAGCCCACCTCTATCATGTCAACAACAAGCTGTCTCCGAATGGACTGACCCATTCCGTGTGGTCGAGGTACTCAGAAATAACACATATAAGTTGGAAACTCTGGGTGGGGGAGCCATCCCTCGGACGTGGAATGTGACAAATCTCAAATTTTATTTCAGTTAAGATGCCTAGATTTGGATTTCTTTCCTTTGAACACTATATTTTTGTTTGAGGTGACACTATTTTTCCCTAAAAAGGGGCATTTTAATGAGGTCACCCAGTAATAAATTTGTTCTTCGGAGATATGTGTGAGATAAGTTTATTTGAATTGAATAGCGTAATCACCCAAGATGGCACACGGTAAGACGACCTAATTCGGGGTGATCAGGATTACCCGTGTATAGACGCCATGTGAGATGAATTGATTTCAACGGGTGAGGTTGTCCGAGATGGCACATGGTAAGACGACCTAACTCGAAACAAATGTAGTTGACCGAGTATAGGTGCCCTGTGAAAAAAGTTAACTCAGAACAATTGTGTAGCAACCCGAGGTAGCACATGGTAAGACGACCTAACTCAGAACAAATATATTTACCTGAGTATAGGCGCCCTGTGGAATGAGTTGACATCGAACAGGTGTAGTTATCTGAACTAGCACATGGTAAGACGACCTAGCTCGGAGTAGATGCAACTTCCTGAGGAAGAGCCCTGTGAGGGAGATTAACTTGGAGCAAATGTGATAGTCGCATGGTAAGATTACCCAGCTCAGGGGTGAATACTGTCGAAGCTCATCATTTAGCAAAACCCAAGTTTGGGTTAACCTAGCAAAATTTATGACGTTGTACCCTTTGGATGACTTGTGAAAATAACTGTGTTGAAAATGTCAAGCAAACGATGGGCAAGTTAGATTAAAGTGGCATACAACTCGGCCAACCACAAAGGTATCGATCGTCAAAACGTAGCCTTTCGTTAAGAACTAATTCCGTTTATATGTTTTATCCCACCCCAATTAGCAAGGTCATATTATGTTAATCATGCTATAGTCAGGGTGTAAAATTAGGTCAGCTCGATCGGCAAAGCATTTGTTCATACGTTCATGCGCAATAAGTAAAACCTTTAGATTGCAAAATAATGTACATCTAAGAATTCAAAATGCTGAATAAATATCGCCAAGGAGTTTAAGCATTAAATAAGTTCAACATTTAAAAGTAAATAGTAAATACAATCCATAAAAAGTTCGAATTAAGAATCCTCCCTAGCTTTCCATCAACCACAATCTTGCCCAGATCTACCTCTGAGAAGTCTACAGGGTGGACAACAGTTGCCTGCTCCAAAGCAGCTTTAAATCCAACGATGTAGGATTGGGTGGCGTCCTCTTTAAAGGGGTCAGTTGCCTTAGAAAAATCTTCTTCTTTGCGCATCATTTCTTTCTTCAAGTCTTCAACCTCATTTGAGAGTGTTCTCTTCTCTTCGGCCAAAGCTAGTCCCTCTTGGGTCTTGACAGCCAAAGCCACACCCGAACGGTTAACTTCAACTCGAAGGCGTTCAACTTCTTGATGAAATTCCATATTCTCTTTAACCCTTCGGTCTTCAGCTTTTTTCCGATCCTTCACCTTGACGTTGATTAGGAAAGTCAGGGCAAATGCTTGACCGAGGAGTTTCTCGGTGTCGTGATGGAGGCGATCTTCGTCATGAGCCATCAACCTGACCTTATCTTCGTCAAGCAATAAGCACGACTCGCCATGTGTTGGAATGTCAAAATTGGGATCCCATAAGCTTTTCCTTTGTAAACTTTTTTCCTCGCACTCCTGGATAGTTATGACCTCCTGATTAGGGGCTCGTCCATTTGACTATGAGTGCTCGGTAGGAGGAGCTACCTCTAATCTCTTCCTTTTAAAGACAAGTGCTCGAGGGGTACGTCCAAGTTCTGAAGGGGTCGCTCTCGGTGTTCGAATTGGTACACGTCCCTAGAGAGCAGAATGCCCGAGCTGACTTGCTAGTTAAGCTCGGCAGTTCAGGCAAGGGGGGCAGACAGAGGACTGTCAGAAGACACATCGAACCTTCACAACAGATAATTTGGTAGGGGTCCATCAGGTCAGCACGTCGAGAGGAGGGGCGAGGAGTCATCGGTCACTGACTTAGGAGACACTCAGAACTCCCAGGATAAGTACATATCCAACCCTTGAGGAAGAATCATTGCAGGCCTACCTGGTCGAAGGAGGAGAAACCTGGATGACACCCTACAAGCGCTACCTGGCTAATGGGATACTCCCGTTGGAATCCACAGAGGCCAGAAAAATAAAGAAAAATTTTGCGAAGTACACTCTCATCGACGGAGAGCTGTTCAGACACGGGTTCACCCACCCAATCTTTGGTATGTAAGCGGCGACCAATGCGCACGTATAATGGCAAAGCTCCACGAAGGGATATGTGGGAGTCACATCGGTGGTCGATCTCTAGCATCGAAGGCCATTCGTGCGGGATATTATTGGCCAACCGTAAGGGAGGACTGCACGAGGTACGCACAGCAGTGCAAGCACTGTCAGAAACATGCTGACTGGCACAAGGCGCCACTAGAAGAGCTCAGGTCGATTTAGAGCCCCTGGCCATTCCATACCTGGGGAATCGATATCCTGGGACCCTTTCCCTTGGTGATAGGACAGATGAAGTACCTCGTGGGCCATAGAGTACTTCACACGAAGTGGATAGAGGCTGAGCCAGTGGTGCAGATCACGACCCACAAGATCCAGCACTTCGTATGGAAGAACATAGTGTGCCGCTTCGGGGTACCAAAGTGATTGGTGTCTGATAATGGCACATAGTTTGCAAGCCAACAGCTGGGCAAGCTATGCACAGAAGTTGGAATAAAGCAGGTGTTCGTATCAGTCGAGCACCCTAGATGAATGGGCAGGTCAAGTCTGCCAATCGAGTCATGCTCAGAGGACCGAAGAGAAGGCTCGAGAAGGCCAAAGGGACTGGGGAGGAGGAGGTCCCTAGAATTGTGTGGGCTTACCACACCACTCCCCAGTCCACCACCAGAGAAACACCTTTCCGCTTGGTGTATGGGTCAGACGCGTTGATTCCCGTGGAGATCCAGGAGAGCTCACCATGCTTCCAAAACTTAGTGGCTGAAGAGTTCAATGAAGAGAGAAAGGTGAACCTGGACCTACTGGATGAAGTCAGGGAGGAGGCAAGAATTAAAGTTGAAGCCTTGAAGAGAAGGGTGGAGTACAATCTGTCTCCCTAATGGAGTAGTCCTTTCAGAGTGACAGAGGCCCTTGGGAATGGGGCATACAGGCTTGAGACGTTGGAGGGAGGCGCGATTCCTCGTACATGGAATGCGACCAACCTCAAGTTTTACTTCAGTTGAACTTTAGCATTGTACATAGTTTTAGGAGACGCTCTTTTTCCCTTACAAGGGTTTTGTAATGAGGTCACCCAATAAATTTCAATTGAAGTATATTCTCGAAATTTTTGTACAATGCAGTTATGAACCGTTCACTTGCGTTAGAAGTCTCGAGAGCGGGAAATGTAGGTTTGTAGGGAACACCTTCCCCCTCGAGTGAGAACGCCAAGAATGAACAAGTATAGTTTGCCAGTGAAATCCTCCTTCGCCTTTGAGCGAAGATCAGGTCAGTTACGAATCGTTCGTTTGGGTTAGAAGTCCCGAGTGCGGGAAGGGTAAGTTTGCAAAGAACACCTCCCCCTCGAGTGAGAACGCCAAGGCTGAACAAGTATGGTTCACCAGCAAAATCCTCCTTCGCCTTTGAGTGAAGACGAGGTCAGTTATAAGTTGTTTCCCTTGGGTTAGAGGTCTCGAGAGCGGGAATGGTAGGTTCACAGAGAACACCTCCCCCTCGAGTGAGAATGCCAAGGCTGAACAGCGTAGTTCATAGTTAAATCCTCCCTTTACTTTAAGCAAAGGCGAGGTACCTTCCCCATGGGTTAGAGGTCTCGAGGGTGGGCAGAATGGTTCACAGAGAATGCCTCCCTTTCCCGTTGAGTGAGAACACCAAGGGAAAGAAGTAAGGTTCTCCAGTTAAATCCTCCCTTGACTTTATACAGTAAGGACGAGGTCAGCTATGAGTTTCTCCTCGGGCTAGAAGTCTCGAGACTGGGCAGGATGGTTCGCAGAGAACGTCCCTCCCCCCCCCCCCCCCCCCCCCCGGGGGGGGCGCCCCCCGGGGGAGAGGGGGGGCCGAGGGGGGGAGGAGGGGGGGCGGAGGGAATGGGGGAGAGAAGGGATGGAGGTGGGAAGGAAGAGGACGAAGGAAGGGGAGG
>Ga0123342_1007111_pt1 | contig 15022 bp, 12 predicted proteins | sample Turbeawhitnodule_FD_89960 | JGI IMG/M metagenome (GOLD analysis project Ga0123342, IMG submission 89960) | Root nodule microbial communities of legume samples collected from Mexico - Turtle bean Mexico white nodule | ecosystem: Host-associated > Plants > Roots > Nodule | place: Mexico: Nepantla... | reverse complement strand
TTAAATTAACATCCAATATCCTTCCATTCAAACAATTAACGCACGGACACCTGATCTTTGCTCCATCATGACCACTATTAATCGCGTTACGTTGTGCAAATTGTATAAATTCTTCTACTCCTCTTTCGTACTCATCACTTATACAAACAGAATTTATCCAATTTCGATCCATATTCTGCAATAGTCATTCAGAATCAGGGTTCTATCTAACATTTTTTACGAGGGTCGAACACCCCGAACTTAATACCAGCACGTATTATTGCCGAAGGTCGAACACCTTCGGACTCAAAACAACAACGATAATTCTATTCAAAACTAACATTATATAAATACAAATTATAATAAATACTGAATAATATAAATTCAAAAATACAAATTATAATACATAAAAAAATAAAAATTCATAACATTAAAAAAAATCAAAAAAATTTAAAAAACCACCAACCTTGTGTGAGAAGCCTTCGTTGGTGAAGAGTAAAAAGGAGCGGATAGCAGTGGCGGCGGCAGCGGAACCGGTGGCGCTCAATGAAGCTACGAAGGAGAGAAAAACAAACAAGAATCGGTGCAATGTCAATGTAACAGTGTAATAAACGAAAATGAAAACGAAAACGAAAACGAAAACGAATCGGTGCAGCACAACTGTGAATATGAGAAACGAAAGAACTTACCAAATGTGAATATGAGAAGAAGGTGAACGGGAATGTAGCAGGAAAAATGTAGAGACCTGGAACGAAACAGCAACAGTGAAAAGGAAAGGCGATGAATGTTTAAACTATGGCGTGTTCCAAATATTTAGGGTAAAAAAACATTTACAAATGCAGTTTTTAGGAAAAACCGCATTTGTAAATCAAGCGTATTGATTTACAAATGCGGTTATAGGTAAGGCCGCATTTGTAAATCAATGCGTATTGATTTACAAATGCGGTTATTGGTAAAGCCGCATTTGTAAATCAATGCGCTTTGATTTACAAATGTGGTCTTACCAATAACCGCATTTGTAAATCAATACGCTTTGATTTACAAATGCGGCCTTACCTATAACCGCATTTGTAAATAAACATAATTTCAAAAATGCCACCGCATTTTTTACGAATGCGTTTAAGCGTGAACTCGCACTTAATAAGGAGTATTCTTTTAATCTTTTTGCACTAGTGCTTTCGATTATTCATTTCAAATGATGATTTTTTAACTTCCGATTATTTATTTCAAATGATTTCATTTTAGCTTGTTTTAGCTTCCACGAATTGTTAAGCTTCTAATTGTTCATTTGTAGGTGTCACATATTACTGAATCCAATATACACATTAACGTGGGTAGCGTGGAGGGATTGTTTAGCTTGTAATTGTGTGGAGAGTCAAAATTTTAAGATCATTCCATTTGGCAATGGGCAACGTATATGCCCTGGCTCTCCACTTGCGGTGAGGAAGTTGCACTTGATCACTACAAAAACAAAAAAGATTTTAACGGAGGTTAATATAACACTAGGAATTGATTTAATTAACGGAGGTTTTTTTAACCTTCGTTAAGTTCCAAAGGTTATTCTAAAATCTCAGCAAAATAACAGAGGTCTTTTTTAACCTTTGTTAAATTTCAAAGGTTTATTTTAAAACCTTAGCAAAATAATGAAGGTTTTTTTACCTTCGTTGAATTCCAAAGATTTATTTTAAAATCTCAACAAAGTAACAGAGGTTTTTTAACCTTCGTTATTTCAAATGTTTATTTTAAAACCTTAGCAAAATAGCGAAGGTTATTTCAACCTTCATTAAATTCCACAAGTTTATTCTAAAGCCTCATCAAAATCATGGAGGTTTGTTTTACGTTCGTTAAATTCTAAAGGTTTATTCTAAAATCTTAGCAAAATAACGGTGGGTTTTTTAACCTTCGTTAAATTTCAAAGATTTATTGTAGAACCTCAATAAAACACTCCAGATTTTTCAAACTTCAATAAATAAATATAATTAAATATATTTTAAATAAATAATTAAAAAATATATATTTTTAATATTATATATATATATATATATATATTATAACTAAATTCTCTAAACTTTTGAAAGTGTAACTTTACATTACAAATAAGTTTTCTAAATTTTCAAAAATTTATTTTAAAAACTCAGCAAAATCACATTGGATAATAAGTATTTCAAAAGTATTTGCATATTTATTATGATTGATGGTAGTTGGTTTATATAATCCCTAGTGTTTTTTTTTTGTTACGAACTCATACTTCAAAAAACTTGACTTATTTTTGTTTTAGCTTTTGATGTACGTATATTTTATGTGCAACTTTAGTTTTAGTTATAATTACTTTAATTCTCATCATTTTCAAAAAATTTAAATTAAGGCCTTTATTTTAAAATGCATCCAATAATTAATTTGTTGTGAAAGTGAGAAGTGATAAAGTTAATTTCTCCTCGCAATATATTCTTGCAATCTTTGAAGCCCTCGTAGCCAAGAACACACATGACTTTGAAGCCCACATCTAGCAAATAATGCAATTATTTAGGATATATAAAGCAGTGATAAACATTAGTTTCCATGTTGGGGCAGTAAGGTGATGGAAGAAGCAATATTAGAGTAAGAATAAGATAATGTCTTATTTAGAGTTTCTTCTACTTATATATAATAACCATAAGTGTGGTTGAATTGTGATTCCTTGTTAGGACTGTCATCGGTGGGCATTGAGCCTGTGCTGAAGAGCAGTGTGTATATGGTGGAAGAGAGAATGGTGGAAGAGAGAAGTCAGGAGGATCGTTAGAGATGGTGGAAAATGAGGTTGAAGGTTATTTCAGATAGCAAGTCATTTTACAAAAAATTTGAAACTCATGGTATTTTACGAAGGTTTTGAAACCATAGTATTTAACGGAGGTTTTGAAACCCATGATATTTTACAGAGATTTTGAAACCTATGGTATTTTATGCAACCTTTTAAACTCATGGTATTTAACAGAGGTTTTTAAACCCATGATATTTTACGGAAGTTCTTAAACCCGTGGTATTTAACAGGAGTTTTGAAAGACTTTTTCTAAGATTTAATGAAACTCTAGGGAACATGTTCCCTAGGAATGGTTTAGCGGGAGAAACTGCAACTATGGGTAAGTGACTTAATAGAGATTTTAACTCTGAATAATTTAAAAATAATCTCGTTAAAACCATTTTTTTCCTTATAGTGGATGATGAGATGTTTGATAAACTCTTTTGATTGGGATCTTGAAAACAAGATGGAGCCAAAAGATATGGACTTCAATCAACCCTTCCCATCGATTTGTGTTATCATAAGCACCAAGTAAATCTCAATGCCTTAACTTTTTTTAATTAACAATAAAAAATAATATAAATATGAATATAATGAGTATTCCAACTCATGTATAAAACGCCTAGTTCTTAGTCAAAATATGCACATATATAACATACTATAATATAAAAAAATAAGACAACAACATTATCCAAGGCATGACATCTATACATATGCACATATATAACATACTATAATATAAAAAAATAAGACAACAACATTATCCAAGGCATGACATCTATACATATGTTAGTTTCTTATTCCTACTCTGAATCACACTTAGCAAAATATCCTTTCATTCAAATCAAAACCTAAAAAAAATCGTTAACCATCAATGCAATAATTTTAAATATTCATATACATTAAAAAAAAATAATTTGACACCTTTATAATTTTAACAGAATCTACCACTTCATTGTTATATTTCTATCTTCTACTTACAATTTTATTTACATATAAGATAAATAATCAGGCTTTGAATATCATGATCCTTCTCTTGATGCAAAATTTGGAACAATTGTCATTATATTTTATACATTTAGACCTTTTAACTAATCTCGGTAAATTTTAAAAAGTGACAGAAATGTATTCATTTTAAATTATTTATAAATGAAGGATGATGAGTCGTGTTTTAAAAAGAAATTATATAAGTCATAATCTTACCGACGACTTTACAACTGTTTATTTTTATTAAAAACCACAAATTTAGTGAATAAAAGCACATTTTTTTTTTTAACTTTCTTTAAAAAATAAAAAAAATTATATTTATGAGACTCTATAACAGATATATTTCAAGACACTAATATCTCTGAAATGTTCCAAACACCCATATCTGTACGAAACATATTAATAAAATATGTAATTAAAAAAAAAATTGTTCAATTTCTGATAATTATAATTCTAATACAATTCAATATAATTCTATTTCAATTCAAACACAATTTAAAAAAAATACATTAATTTTCTAAAAATTTAAATTTATTATATAAATTTTTATTATAATTATAAAAATAAAAAACAAATTAAATTAATTTTCTAAAACCTTAATTATAAAAATAAAAAACAAATTAAATTAATTTTCTAAAACCTTAACTTTATTATATAAAATTTATTATAATTATAAAAATAAAAAACAAATTAAACCAGTGATAAAAACATTTTTCTATTCCTCATATCTTTCTATAAATATATAAATCTATTTCATCGTATCGTATAAATATCAGTGCTACATATTCATTCACCATTTATGCTTCATTCACCATCAATTTATAAAAATTAAGGCTTCTCCGTAAAACTCCAAGACCGACCGCACTCGGTACTAATTTATATTATTAAAATAAAATAAAATAAATGCGTATTTTTTTGTTTTTTTTTTCTAAATATGTCAAAGTATCATTTTTGTTTAATATAATATAATGTGTTGAGCACATAAAAAAAATTTATATATATATAAGAAAATAAAAGACATAAAAAATTATTAAACAAGAACCAAATCATAAAATTGGAGATTAACTTAGAAAAATACAATAAAAAAATAGATCCTTATTGGTATAGTCCCACTGAGAACACATTACCACAAAAGTGATCATGAGAAAAACCCACATTAATAGACTAATACATAGAAAATAAATAAATACATTCATTAATTCACTATTAAGAAGCCTACACCCCACCCCACCATTAATTCACTATTCCGCAGTCCTTGATCTCACGCGCCTTGTTCAAGAGCTTGTCACGCGCGCTGTCCAATTGATCAGCACCAGGTGGGTGCTTCCCAGTGACATATCCGTAGATCCAGGCCAACACAGTGATTGCCATGACACAAAACCCACCCGAGGCCAAGAAGCCTAGGCTAAGGAAGGCAACAGTGATAACTGCAGGGACCAAAACAGGACTGAAAATCACAAATAGTGGAGTGACAATGGTGAGAGCAATGACAGTGCCGGTCAAGATTAAGGCAGCAACGACAAGGAAGGAGCCACCAGCAGTGACGGCTGTGATCGCCTTGGCAACCTGGGTGCAGAGGGTTTGCTGGTGTGGATCATCTTTGTAGCCAAGGGATGGTTGTGGGGATTGTTTGTAGTGAAGGTCAGCCATAGTGACAAATGGAAGGGTTACTGGTATGGTTGGGTTCAATGTGTTGGAGATGGTTATATACGGAGGATGGAGTGAGTGGAGGGTTGGGTGGCAGCACTTGAAGGAATGGTGTGGCACGTGTTCAACAGATTTTCATGCAATGGCTTGCATGCAAAACCCATGTGTTCCTTTTATGACACGTTAGGTTCTTTTTATCTATTTCTGTGTTTGGTAGTTTCGGACTTGACAAGGATCCAATGCCACCTTGTGCACAAGTGCAAGCTCTTCTATTCACGTACTCTTCGATTTTTTAAGATTCTTCATGTGCTTCTTGTAGAAGACAATTAGCGGTGCAATGAACCTGGATAGGAACAGAGAGCGGTCTATGGTGGTACAGGGACAGAGAAAAGAAGATAACGACAGTAATTAATTAATTAGAAGAGGAAAAACTTTATTAAACTTCAATGCACTCATTAGAAGATAAAAGGGTATATGTTAAATACACTCTCAAGATGTATTTGGAATGAAATTGGGCTTAGCCCATACAAAACAGAAAAGGGTCCAGAAAGATAAAACCCCCCCTAAAGCTGGTGGGTGAATGTTCTGTACATCAAGCTTGCTAAGAATTCTATGAAAAATTTCACTGTGTAGCGGTTTTGTGATGAGAAGATCTGTAGGCTGCTTTTCGGTGCTTATAGGGAGTAAGTGAAATAAATCTTGTTGCAGTTTCTCCCTTACCACATGACAATCGATATCAAGACGTTTAGTCCTTTCATGAAAACTGTTGTTATGTGCAATGGGCCTCTCAGATTGGCTATCATAGTAGATGCTTGTTGTTTTGTTGGTAGATATCCAGGTCTTCAAGCAAATATTTGAGCCATTGAATTTCACAACATGTAGACACAAGTGCTCGATATTCAGCTTCAGAGGAAGACTTTGATATAGTGCTCTGCTTCTTTGTTTTCCATGATACAAGAGATTCTCCAAAAAAGATGCAGTATCCAGTAGTTGACCGTCGAGTAGAAACACAAGAGGTCCAGTTAGAATCACTAAAGGCTTGAATTTCAATGTTTGTGTCTTTGGGAAAGAATATACCTTGTGCTGGTGATGATTTCACATATCTTATAATTCTCTAAGCAGCTTGATGATGTAGCTTTGTTGGTGCTTGAACAAATTGACTGAGGAACTGAATAGAGAAACTGATGTCTGGTCTAGTGTGCACCAAATACAGTAACCTTCCGATAATTCTTCGATATGCGGTAATGTCATGCACAGAGTAGTTCTGTTCGAAAAGCTTCTCATTCTTTTTAACCATAGGAGTTGTTGCTGGCTTAGCATTTAGCATACTTGCATCTGCCAAAATATCAAGAGCATACTTCCTTTGACATATATGGATACCTTTCTTAGTTCTAGCTACTTCTAATCCTAAGAAGAATTTAAGATTACCGAGGTCTTTGATTTCAAAAGAAGCATTTAAAAAACTTTTCACTTTATTGATCTCATTCATATTATTTCCAGCAATAAGAATACCATCAACATATATGAGAAGAGCCATAAAGGAGGTTTCTGTTTTTTTTATAAACATAGAACTATCAACTTTTGAATGAACAAAATTAGTGGTAAGAAGAAAGGAAATGAGTTTATCATACCATTGTTTGCTAGCTTGTTTCAAGCCATATAAAGACTTGGTTAGCCGACAAATCTGATGAGATTTTTTAGTAATGACTCCAGGAAGTAATTCCAAGTATACTTCTTCTTGTAGATCACCATGTAAGAAAGCATTGTTTACGTCCAACTGTTCTAGATGTCAATCCATGATAGAAGCAATAGCCAGAATACTTCGTATGTACGGGTGAGTATGTTTCCATATAATCAATACCTTCACGCTGCGTATGTCCTTTCCCTACAAGCTTTGCCTTGTATCTCTCGATGTCTCCATTAGCTCTTCGTTTGATTTTGTATACCCATTTGCAACCGATGGGCATTTTGTTGGGAGGAAGATCCATGATTTCCCAGGTCTTGTTGACTTCTAGCGCCTTAATTTCCATCTCCATAGCTTTCACCCATTCAGGGAATTCTTTAGCTTCTTCATAGCATCGTGACTTAGTTTGTGTTGAAATAGATAAAATATACTTTAGTTGTCTTTTTGACAGTTTTCTATAAGAAATAACAGAACTTAGTGGGTAGAGTACCTTATCATTATTTCTGAGAGTCTTGTTACATGGTGTTGCCATGATTTGATGATGATAATCTTCTAGATATGCAGGTGTTTTTCTTTCTCTTGTATATCGTCTCAGAATTTCATGTTTAACTTGTTCTTGGCTTTGTCTTGTTCTTCTTGTTCTGTTAAGTTCTTCTCAATTCCAATATGCTCAGAATCATCACAGTGATACCTCATTGGATCATTGGTCTCTTCTGTAATCACCTGCTCATTCCTTTCTTTTAAATCATAAAAATAAGTCTCATAAAAAATCACATTTCTGGATACAAAGGTTTCTCTAGAATGCACATCCATGACAATATAACCTTTTGTTCCTTGTTTGTAACCGAGAAAGATGCACTTTCGTGCTCTAGGATCAAGTTTGCTTCTGTTTTGTTCAAGATTTGAAGCGAAACACAAACAACCAAACACTTTGATATCAGAAAGGTCGGGCACACAATTATATAGAAGCTTGTAAGGACAATTATTTTGAATAACAGGTGAGGGTAAACGGTTTATTAAATGGACAACATGCACAACAACAAAGGACCAAAAAGCTCTAGGAAAATTAGATTGAAACATTATGCAACGAGTAACATTAAGAACATGTTGGTTTTTTTTTTTTTTTATCAGCAATGAATGAATGAAAAAAAGGGGGCACTTAAGGGGTGTCCCAACCCTTATACAAAGCTCAATTGCACAATTACAAACCAAAGGAATAAAAACATGTTGGTGTTTTCTTTCAATAGTAGAGTTTTGTTGTGGTGTTTCATTACATGAAGTTTGATGCATTATGCCATGCTTATCATAGAAATCCTTCCAGCAAAATTATTTTCCGTTATCAGTCCTAACAGTTTTAATTTCTTTATTAAATTGACTTTTAGCATAAGTGACAAAACGTTGCATATGCTCTCTAGTTTTACTTTTACTTTTCATTAAGTGTATCCACGTATATCTGCTAAAATCGTCTACTATAGTTAAGAAGTACATGTGTCCCTGTATGGAGGAAACACCTAGAGGACCCCATATGTCCATGTGCACAAGATCAAAAATGCATTGGCTATTAGTTTTGCTAAGGGGGGGAAGGAATCTTACGTTGTTTTGTAAGATGCCAAGGAGCACAAACAATTATGTCATTAGCATGTATACTAGCATGATTTTTGGCTAAATTTTCTAAAACTTTATTTGATGGATGGCCCATTCTGCAATAACAAATGTTCAAGTTTTCAACAACTTTAAAAGTGTTATCATTCTGAAAGAAAAAAAACAAGACTATCTTCCTTATCTGCACACAGCTGATAAAGACCATTCTTGATCTCAGCTCGACCAATCATCTTCAAGGTAGTCTTCTCCTGTATCTGACAAGCATTTTGTGAGAAAAGAAGTTGGCATCCTAAAGAGTTTGTCAGTCGTTGAATAGAGATAATATTCAACATAAAATTTGGTATATATAGAACATTATATAAAATAATGTTTTTAGCCAATATAACAGTTCCAGCACATGCAGCAGTGACACTTTGATTATTTTGAAGCTTAACTTTTACAGGTTTAATTTTATAATAGCTAGTGAAAGAAGAGAGGGAGCAGGCTACGTGATCTGTAGCCCCAATGTCAATGATCCAAGAGTGCATACCTCTCTTACCTATGTTGCTTTTTATGGCAAACAAATCTCTTATGGTGTTGTTTATCACCTTGTCTTTGTTCTTTGAATCTTGAATCATGTTTATCAGTTTTTGAAGTTGCTCCGGTCCAAAGGCTTTAAAGATTTGCTCATTGAGAGTTTCATTGTGTGCTTGTTTTTCAGTCTCAGACACCAAATCACCCTCCTTCTCAAGAGCGTTTGCTGTGTAATTCATCTTTTGCTTCATCCAAGGAGGGAACCCGTGTTTTGAATAACACTCGTCAGTAGTGTCATTCACCTTGTGGCAATAAGAATACTGCTTTCCATAATTTTTTTCCTTTTCCTCTTCCATAATTACGCCCACCTTGACTGGTGTTGTTGCTCTTGTTGATTTTCTGATTGGCACTGTTGAACATTATCTTTGTATCCATCCCCATGCCTTCATTCAAGTGACGTTCTTGTTGAAGAACCAAAGAGAAGACACAGTTGATTCCTGATAGAGGTTATGTCAAAAGAATTTGCATTTTAACAACATTATAAATTTCTCCCAATCCTTTCAAGAAACACATTACCCGTTCAGAGTCCCTATAGCTGGACATGGTCTTCATCATGTTACAATTGCACTTGACCTTACAGACACAGGTAGGTAAGGGGCGCAAGGCATCAAGCTCTTCCCACAGTGTCTTAGAGTCAGTGTAATATTCTGTAATGCTTTTCTCCCCTTGTTTGATGGAATTTATTTCTTGTAGAAGATCTGAAACACGAAAATGGTTGGATTTTGAAAACCTTTCTTTGAGAACTTCCCACAGCTCTTTCACATTGTCAATATACACAGTGTTTTGTGCGATTTGGGTCGTGATGCTCCGTGTGATCCAAGAGATGACCATGACATTGCCTTTCTCCCATGCTTCATATTGATTGTCACTATGGGATGACTCTGGTAGGTCTCCATTGAAGAACTTGAATTTATTCTTGGAGAGCAGAGCCCTCTTCATCGCTCTGCTCCAGGAATGGTAATTTGAACCATCCAATTGTGGCGTGACCAAGACCATCCCAGGATTTTCTCACGGGTGTAGATAATACGCGCTAGCGGGATTTTGTTGTTCATTCTTGGAAGGATTTTCCTGGGCTTCAGCCATGGAGACAAACAGAACCGTTGGCAGCAAAGAGCAGAGCAGGTTATACCCGCTCTGATACCATCTTGGATTTTTGAAGGTTCTTCATGTGCTTCTTGTAGAAGGCAATCAGCGGTGTAGTGAACATGGATAGGAACAGAGAGCGGTGTGCGGTGGTAAAGGGGCAGAGAGACAAGATAACCACAGTAATTAATCAGAAGAGAAGAGGAAAAACTTTATTAAACTTCAATGCACTCATTACAAGAGAAAAGGTATATGTTAAATACACCCCGAAGATGCAATTGGGCTTGGCCCATACAAAACAGAAAAGGGCCCAGAAAGATAAAAGGTGCCTTCTGGTTTTGTAATTGCAGTGAAAGAAAATGCATTGAAATAGTTTCAAAATTATACCAGGATAAAAGAGGTTCTACTTATCTAAACAATTATATCTACAAAATAGAGGTTCTACTTTATCTAAACAATTATATCTACAAAATATATCATAACAAACGGAGCATATAATTGCCCCCTATACAGAATATCAAATAATCCCTTCTTTCACCCAAATCACATGCACGTAAAAATAATATAATCAATTTTAATTCAAAGCCTATATCTCTACAAATTCTAAATAAAATATTTTGTTAACATATCATTTTTTATGTAAGCCTTTTCAAAATAACTAAAATTTTCAATACATCCAAAACAACTAGCTACTGAATTAGACTGAAAATACTCAAATCAATTCCTTATTGATTTACTTTTATAATAGTTTTTTTTTATATTACTCAATGTATTTGGTGAATATTCACCTACAAATAACCAGATTAATTAAAAGAAATAAGATTAAGAAAATAAAAATAAAAAGATATTTGGTTATGCATAACTAAAATAGCTCTTAATAGTTTATTGGTTTTGAAGAGGTATACATTTTATATACATAGTTATTCAATAAAATAAAATAATTCAGTCATTTAAGCAAGTATAATTATAATATAGCAGCAAGTACTTTTTTTTATTGTTTTAGCCACTAATTTAATGAATAAAAAATCACTAATTTCATTATCATTATTGTTAAATATCAATCAAACTAACATAAATATTAATATTCAAGATTTTTTTTATCAGCAAAGAATAAATAAAATAAAAAGAGACATTTCAGGGGTGTCCCAACCCTTATACAAAACCCCAAATACAAGTATTCCAGTACCCTACCAACTAATGATCCAACAATACACCATCCCAGTACAAAATATAAGAACCCAACAAACACAGTTACACCAACCCACCAAAAAGGTTACACCCTCAAACAAAGACATACAAACAAGATAATTTAAGAAAATAACTTAGACAGAAAATAATTTAATTATATTTTTTCAATTATAAAATAACCCTCACATAAATTTTTTAAGAATAAATACTAATCAAATTCAAACGTCTTATAGATCTTTGTGACGTCATTCAACATTTTATTTTATATCTATAACTTATATAATTTTTTATACTGAGTAATTCTTCATGTATAATTTCTGAAGTTCATGTGCTTCATATATTAAACACACCATTAATCTTACCAAATCAGTTAACATTGGTTTAAGTTGACGTACACTTTCAACTTTTGGGAAATTCTTCCTTTATTTTTATATTTTCGTCTTACAATATGTGAATTTCTATTTTGTCGCACAATCTAAAATTTAAATTATCTTTTTAAATTGTCTAATTTGGAAAAACTTCTAAAAAATATATTTTATCTTTTTTATTATAAAAATATTTTTGAATTGTGTATTTTAAAAATCAAAAATAATTTTTGAATTATACTTTCTAAATTATAAAAACTAAAAAGGGTAAAAATCAAAACGTTTATATTTACCATGATCCGACGGTAGGAAATATATGGAGGTAGAGAAAGAAATGTCCTTCATTTTTCTTCATTTTCCTTTCCCCCCTTCTTCAAAATCTTTTTCTCTACATCTATTTTCTTTTTATTTTATTTCAATATCTTATCTTTTTAAGAATCTAATTGTTGAACAAAGACTTTGATAACTCCAAATTTTGAAGAATTGTGTGAAGTTTGTTGCTGCTTGTTTAGTTGGGTATTTTGTGGTGTTTGAATTTGTAATCCACTTCAAGAATTGGTCCAAGGTCATTTGATCTTGAAACCTTTTAAAAAGATAAATTTTCAAAGTGGAAAATCAACCGATTGATTTTTTAAATTTCTTAACATAGTTTTGTTAAGTCTGTTAAATCTGTTTTGACTGGTTTTCAAACTACTTTGGCTTTTGTTTTTAATGATTTTAAAAGCTACTCGGAGTCTATAAATGTTGGGTCTATTAGTGTCTAAGTTCAAGAGGGGAGGGGTGAATTGAAGTTATAAAATTTTCACAAAAACACAAACTGTTTTACAGTATATCAGAGGAAAAAGAACAAATTGATTTTAGAATGAACAAATTGATTCTTCAAAACACTTTAACACAAACAGAACTTATCCAGATTAGGATTGAGATCAAACAGTGAAAGATAGCAAAATCAGATTGGTTCACTTTTAACAGTTTTGAAGAACACAGAATATACCAAAAGAACAATCAAATTTATTCAACACAAAGCTTCAAAGACAATGAATCTTTATCAAGGATTTAATGAAGAAAACTATTCGTCCTTAAACCAATTACCAACTTATATTCAAAAGCTTTGTTTATGATTAGAGAACTTTTCCAGATCAAGAAGAACAGTTTTTATTAAGCCCAGAATTAACAGGTTTAATTTCAAATGAACAGATTTCGTTCTTGACAGATTAAACCAAAAAAACCAAAAACGAGTGCAGGGATGAGAAGATTTATGCAAGCACGGTTTATACTGGTTCACTCATAAAGAGCTACATCTAGTTTCACCTTACTCTAAGGTGAAATACACTAAAAACCAATACCAAACAATTACAACACAACAGTTCTTGAAACCTACAAGAACAATACAACCAAAGCTGAAAAACCCTATTTCAGCACACCTTGCACTCCAAGAAACCCTATCAAAGAGTGACTAACACTTACACCTTTTACAAGGAAGAATAAAGGAAAGATAACACCTGAAAGGAAGATGCAAGAACATAAACCAGTTGTCCCCATTGCAACAAAAAACAGTGCCAACACCTTCACCAAGATCAAGGTTTTCGTAGAACAAGCACACTTGAAGATCCCTTTGAAAAACCTTTCAAAAACTCTTTTTAATCATTCTTCTCACACATAAAATGTTTAATCTTTGTTAAAACCGTGATTGCTCAACAACATTTCATGTGAGAAAGACCTTTCAATTTATAGAAAATAGTTTCTAACAACTTTTCAAAAAACAGTTAAAAAGTTGTTATAAAAACAACAGGTTGATTTAAAAACAAACAGATTGTTTTTCAGGAACACTGCCAGCTCAGCTAAACTTAAATAACTAACGGAACTGCTTTTTTGGTTCCCTAACCAACTTTCGAAAAACCTTTCAGCAGACCAAAAACAAACCTATTCTTTTACAGAGAAACATATTTATTTTTGTGCAGTATCCTGATTTTTTGAGAAAACTCTAAAAAGCTTTTTGAAAACCATTTGCTCACTTTATGTGCTTGGTCTTACTACCTTGATTAGGTATCTAGGATAGGTCAAGAAGCAAAAGGCAACCTTAAACACACACTAGCCTAAATACAAGATCATCTAAAACACATTACAATCTTCAAAGCAAACTAGCTATTTTCTACATCAAACACATACTAAGACTAGGTAGAGAAGAAGCTTCATCCATCTTCAACAATAAAACAAGTTTTATACTCCTAGCTAGATATACAATTACAAGAGATTCAGATTGCAAATTTGAAATCATTTTTCCAATATTGCCTAAGGCTTTGGACTTTTCTTCAAGAGGAATAGGACTGTTGTGTGTTAAGTCATTTTTAAATTTTGTGAATTGATCCAGGTGTACTCTTTTTCCTCTTCTTTTAATCTTTGTATTTTTGTAAAGTTGTGTGGTACAAATCAAGAGGTTATTATGATATGTGTAGTGTTTACAAAGAGAAGGTTGTGTTATTGAAGGGTTCAAGAACATCTCTTTGTTGGATGTGTTGTAAATCAAAGGAGTTTGATTTGTTAGTGAAAATTTCCAGGTGTTTCTGGGGATTGAATGTAACTCTTAGTTAAAAGTGAACCAATATAAACCTGTTGCGTTGATTTCTCTTCCCCTTATCTCATTTAAATATGTTTATTCCTTGTTTTTATATACTGCCGATAAAAACAATCAGTTGAATCGAAGAAACAACCGATTGATTTTCTCGAATCAAGTTAAAAACATATTTGATTTTGGCTGAACTTGTTCTGTATCTTTGATTCTGCTTGTGACTTTCATTAAACCTTCAAAGTTTGCAAAAATCTTGCATAAACAATTCACCCCCCTCTTGTTTTAGCCCTGAAATTCTAACATTAATCACACATTACAATAGTTAAGGAGTCGGAACTATATTTACCTAATCAAATTCAAGTAGAGTTTTTTGTTACACTGAAGATTCTCTATTCTCTTTTTTTCTTTATGATTATGTTATTAATCTTAGTAGAGTTAGTTAATAAAAATGATCATCTCAACCTAATTAACCTCAAACTGAATTTTGGTTATGTTTGGATATTTTACTTTAGATTTCTAGATTTTGAGTGGTTTTCCTACTTGAACTTAAACTTTCTTTGGAATGGGAT
>Ga0123342_1007110_pt1 | contig 15023 bp, 8 predicted proteins | sample Turbeawhitnodule_FD_89960 | JGI IMG/M metagenome (GOLD analysis project Ga0123342, IMG submission 89960) | Root nodule microbial communities of legume samples collected from Mexico - Turtle bean Mexico white nodule | ecosystem: Host-associated > Plants > Roots > Nodule | place: Mexico: Nepantla... | reverse complement strand
AGTCTTTTCGTTCCCTCTAGTCACAAACTTCAATTACAATTTCATGAAACAAATGTCAAATTAGGGTTTCAGAAAGATTAATCAAAGAAATGAAAGTATGATTTTACATGAAAGTGAAAAGGAGAGAGAAAGTGGGAAGTAGGTACCTATATAGGAGAGAGAAAGTGGGAAGTAGGATACGTGGTTATGTGTAGTAGATAATCATAAAATCTGTTTCTTAAATCAATTTTAAAATTATACAATTTTAATAAAAAAAAAATATCAGTTTAAATTAGAGAAGTAACGTATCAAATCTTCACTCTCCTACTAAACTGGTCCACAAATAATTTTATCTTTAAAACATAGAAGTCACTAATCACTTCATCCCCTCTCTCCACTCTCTCCAAGTTAAATAATAACAAATAAAATAAATTTTAAAATTAAAAAATTATTTTATTAATTTTTGAAATTATAAAATGTCCAAATAATCAAAATAAATTATTAAGTAAAAGATAAAATGGAAAAAAAATTAAGAGCAGTTAAGAGGAAAATAAGAAATGACACAATGACCATAATACAATAATAAAATTAAATATTAATATAAGAATAAAATAAATAAATAAATAAGAGCAGTTAAGAGGGGAATCCCCTTTATATATAGGTATAGATTAAGAAAGATACTTTTACATTTGGGATTGTGCTCTTTCCTTTTATATTTATATTCTACGTTAAGAAATAAATAAGAGAAACAATGTTTCCTTTTTTTTTTCTTTTTTATTTCACTCAAACAAAAAATATGAAGCTAAATTAGAAAGATTGTTTTTAATAAAAAATATTATTTATCTATGTCTATGTATAAAGAGTATTACTCTTTATAATATTTTTTATGTAATTTTTTTATTCTATTTTTATTTAATATATCTCGTTTTATTAGTATAAGAGAATATGTTATCATTTTATATAAATTATTTAAAAAAATAAAATTATTTTTTAATTTTTTAAATTAATGTTAAAAAATATTTTTTATATACAAACTAACTTCTCACTCTTTTCTTAATTCCTTATCTTGAGACAACAATAGAAAGAAAAATAATATATTCTCACCCTCCCCACACCAAATTTTATATATCAAATAAAATTACTTCTATTTTCAATCACTCTCTCTATTTCATTTTAAACAACTTTATTCTTTGATAAAATCATTTATTCTTCTGTATCTACTATCAAGTGAATCTTAACCTTAACATGAACATTATCACACTCTCTATTTCCAAAACTACCAATGGAAGAAAAACAAAAACTTGAAGAATAAGATAAACTCAAGCTAGAAAAGAAAAAAAAAATATATTAATTAATCAATTCATATTTTCTTACATGATTTTTTTTATTCCAAAATTATTTTTGTATGTACACTAATTTCTATCATCGTAAAAGTTAAAGAAAAAAAAAATTGCAGATACACAATTATTAAGTTGTATTTACGCTAGTAATAATAATAACTTTTTGTAATAACTATTTTCCAAATTGCATCTAAGATCATTCCTATTATCTAGTAGTATAAAATTAAAAAGTAGTCTCGTAGGAAACATGATTAACATCATGTATCTCACTGAGAGTCACATGTTAGAAGCCATCCATAAATTCTGGAAAAATAAAGAAAAAAAAATCCCAATTCCTTACACAAAAACCATTGAATTTTTAAACGTACATTTAAATTTCTAATTTTTTACAATTTATTTCGTATGTTATTTCTCACCAAATTTTTATTTGACGATAAAAAAACATTGGTGAGTGGCGACTACAACACCTAACTCCATTTTTGCACCACTCAACAACCATTTAAAACAACACCCAGCTATTCTTCCTTCAACTCTCTCTTAAAAAAACCTAATCCAACAACCACTTCATCATATACAAACATCTTACAAAAATGAAGACTTCACTAACAAACAAAAGTGTTATAAAAAAATTTATAAAATAACTTAAGTTTTTTTTTTTTTTTACAAAATTGACTTGACTGATAAAGATTTATATATTGTACGTTGATATAATTTTTAATGAATGTTAGAAAAGGAATTTAAATTTAATTTAGTCTCATAAAATTGACGTGAGAATCTATTCCTCATATACCATAATCCAAGTCATGTGAAAATTAATAAATAAATTTAACTCTATCTTATTTAAAATAATTATTATTTTACTTATATATTATAATAAAATTGGTAAAAAAGTTATCATAACTTTAATAATTTAAGATATGTTCAAAATATTTAAGATAATTATTTATTTTATTAGAAAATTAAAATTAAACATTATTTATTATTTTTTATAATTATAAAGGAAATTAAACAACAAAAATTAAGATCCAATTATCAAATCACATCCTTTTTATCTTAAACTACAAATGATACTTAACAACATCATTACTTAATAAATTACACATTTAAATACTATAAAATATGATTAAGCAACAATTGGACGAATCTAGACTTGAACAAATAAATTAAATATTGAGGTTCAAGTTGTCCAGTAAATTCGTTAAGATTAGTCCAATGAGTAATTACTGTCCTAAAATAAATTGAAAATATATACTTTCTAAACAGATCTTATTTATTGTTGTTAGTTAGTAAAACAAATTATAATTAATACGGTATTTTCAACAATTTATAATTAATATGCATAAAATAGCAATGCTTGTTATAAATTAATGAAAGTTTTTCTGTAACGCGTAAAATTAATAATATGATATATTTGGTTTTTAAAAAAAAATATTGATTTTATCAAATTAAATATTTTGAAAGTATATTAAAATAATAACAAATATTTTAACATCTTACCTTAAATTTTGTGCATATACATGTATCGGAATAAACGTGCTCGCCAAACATCTTGAATCACCGACAAAACTCCCTCGCCGCCACTTTCTTCCAACGTGAGATTGTATGTACTTTTTTTTTTTATATGTATAAAATATAATGCATCAGATTTAAATTTAATTAAATAAGAAAGTAGAAATGGAAACTCAACTTAATATAAACGTATAAGTACCAAACTTACACTCTATAATTGGAGCATTTTCTCTTTATACGTTTTATTGAAACTTATTTTAATTGAGAAAATAATATATGTTCATATACACTTAATTTCAAACGTGCTATATAGTATGTGATAAATTTATCCAATTTAAAGCAACGATCTTAAATCATATTTATAGTATAAATTTGTTATATTAGTTTTTTTTAATAGGATTGAGAACGAATTGGACTCTTATTGTTAACTATTGGTGTATTTGGTTTTTGTTTATTGATCTTAATTAAATGTGAGAATATTTGTAAAAAACACTTTGACGTTTAAGTTAATTGATTTAGTATATAGTAGTAGGAGTATTAATTACTATTAAATGTATACTTTTATTTCCTTATTTGATGTGTACTTATAGAAGTAAGAGTGTACCTATGTAGGTGAGTTCATGCTTAAAATTGTTTATTGGACTTATTAGGTCACCTGCTATCGGGTCGTTATTGAATCATCCATAATATGTTGTTTTACGTACAAACTGTCACTCTTAGCGTGAATGAGATGTGTTGGAGATCTCATATCAACTAAAGATTAAAACATTTAATAGTATATAAGTAGGTACAAATCTCACTTCATAAGTCGATTTTATAAGATTGAATTAAGTTTAAAGTACACTTCTTAATAATTTTTGATCCATATCGATCACTTCAATCATGTAAATAACAATTATTAATATAAAGTTGTTAAATTCATTTGAATGTATTAAGATCAACCCCTTTAACTAAACTAGTCAAACAAAAGAAATATGGATTAAGTAAGCTTTTCTTTAGTTTGGAATTTTTTTGTTTTTATAAGTTGTTTTAAAAATTTAATTAAAATCAATTATTTTATGTTAACTATAAATTAATTGTATTTAACATGTAAATTATTTTACATATGTAAATTAATTTACATATATTTAATTTGATAAAAAATATTTTTTTAGGTAATCATTTTATTATAATTTTAAATTTGTACTTAGAAATTTAAAACGTATTTCAACGAGTTGAATTAATTTATCGCTTTATCACAAATATCAGTTATTTATTTATTTATGGTTGAGAAAAAAAAAAAGTGGGTAAGAAGCCGTAACCCAGAAGCACTCGCACGTACGGAGTTACACGTGTTCGATTGGTATTGGCCTAAGCACGTAATAAAAGCTGTTGCAACGTTGTACCTTAACGACACGTATCCGTGCATCGCAAGCAACGTATTTTATAAATACTTTATTTATTTTTATATTCACTCACACCACACACCTACGCAACTAAGAAGAGAGAAAAAACACAAGGAGGAGAACAAGAAGAAGAAGAAGAAAAAAAAGAGTCAATTAGGTTAACAATGGAAAACCAATCCTCAGAGATGCACTTTCTCCTCCTCGAAGAGGTTCAGTTTTTGAAGGTTAACGACGATTCTCTCTTGCAGTGGGAGCTCGTCGATGTCGTCGACGCCGAAGAGGATTTCGACGCGTTCGACTCTTCCGATTCTTCCGATTCATGTCCCAACCATGCTCCAATTGAAGAAATTCGCCATCTTCTTCTTCGTGAGAGTTTACACGATCACGAAATTGATAGCGAATCGCAGGGAGAATCGGGTTTAGAAGTTCGGCACTACGATTATCACCAACGTCACTTTCCCCTTCGTGATGTTGATGATGGTGATGATGATGAGGATGACGATGAGGATGATGATGGGTATGGTTTGGATGACGAGCTTGTTCCGTGGACGGTGAGCAACAAGTTCGGGAGACAGAGGATGAGGAAATTGGGGAAAAGGGTATTTTCGAAAATGCACAGCTCCAAAAAATCTCCTTATCTGTTTGTGAGGCCTGGGTGTGTCCGTGGCAAGCATGGTTTGGGCCTTAAGCACGTTACTGACTCCTAATTAGGGTTTTCAATTATTGATTTGGGGGCTCTCTTGAATTGTGTTAGGTTGCTTAATTTAACTTTTAGAATCCCTGATTATCATTTGTATTTGAACATCAGGTGGATATATCTCTAGGACATGTAATTCGATGTCTCTCTTTCTTTTATGTGCATACCTTGTACTGATTCTGAATGTATCTATCAATGGAAAATGAAAAAAATTCTTATGCTTTTGTATATGTTGTGTTGATCTTATGTTTTAGTAGGTAATTGTCACTTTGGTTTGGTTCTGATGAGGGATAATGGTTCTGTTTATTTGAATTCCGTTTGTGTAGGGACTACGTTTGTGTGCTTGTTTAAGGATAAGGTTGTTTTGAAGTTGTGGTTTGATTTTTTTGCTCAAAACTTTTTGGAGATTCCAATTGGAGATTTCAAATCGACTAGAGATGAGGACACTTGTGGATGTAAACCTCTTCTTATGAGTCAGTTTTATGAATTTGAGTTAGGCTTAAAACCCACTTCTTAACATGGTATCCAGAGTCATCTTGAGTCTATTCTAACGAGTATTTGTTGGATTTATCAAGCCATCCACTATCAGATCGTTATCGGACTATCCATAACATATATCTTCACGCACATGTTGGTAATCTCGACATATCTTCACGCACATGTTGGTAATCTCGACATATCTTCACGCACATGTTGGTAATCTCGACGACGTGAGGGGTGGGTTGGAGATCCCACATTGACTAGAGATGAAACATTTCATTGTATATAATTCATTGTATATAATTGGATCCAAACCTAAACTTATGAGCCGGTTTCATGAGGTGAGTTAAATTTAAAACCTATTTCTTAAAAAAAAATAAAAAAGTTCGGTTTTCATTGAAAAATCTGTTTCCATTGGAGGGGCAAAAATTGTGGAGTGGAAATTTTTCGATTCCATCCTTTCGTAATTTTTGTTGAATCAGACTAGTCAAAAATGGTTTTCATTTAAAGCTGTTTGATTTGTTCAAACAAATCATGCTTTGGAAGTTGAGATTGAGCCATTCGTGGAAGCCACTTGTTATCTTCTTTCATGCAATGTTTGATTGGTATGCCTCTGTTATCGAACGATCCTTAACTTTTTGGTCCAGAGAAAAAGATCTGAAATTAATTATTTTCAAGTTTTTTAACTGAATACTTTTAATTTTTTTTACTGTAGCAACTTATATTTTTGATGGAAGAAACAATTAGGATGTTCCAGGACTAAAATGTGTAAATTTTAAAAGGTAATATATAAATACTGTTTCCGGACACCAAAAAATTAAATAGAGAAATTGTGTTTTAAACATAACTTTTGATTTAGATAAGTGATTGGTTTTAAATATAATTTTATTTCTTATTTTAAATTCATGTTTATAAAATTATTTTTTTAAGAGAAATTTATGTTTTCAGTTTTTATTTTTCAATTTAAAATAAAAACTGTGTTTATAAATGTAATATTCATAATTTTATTTTTAATTCATCTTGATAGCAAAATATTTTTAAAGAGAAATTTGTGTTTCTTGTGTAAAAGAACAGAGTAATTAAAAACAACATTGTTTATTAACATTGGTCTCATAAACATATAAAGATAAGTCAAAATTAAAAAAAAGATGAGATTCATATATAGACATTCATTATCTATGTCTACTCAAACTAAGAGACCCGAGACCAAGAGAAGAAAAATATAAAAGATAAGCTTTATTATACGTACAATAATATTTGTAATTTGTAAAACATCAATAATATTAGAGTTAATCCACAAATTGATCTCCTAGTAAATTGTTTAGATGACTGTTAGATGTGTGTACTTTTTTAGAGGGTCTTATCCTTTTTATTGGTGTTTTGCTTTCTACATTAAACAATTTTTATTTTATTTTAGGTGGTGATTTATTTCACGTGCTTTAGTTTTATTATATATTTTAACTTTGATCCATTTTTATATTTTAGCGGCGTAATTTGTGATGCGAATTACTAGTAATTGGTCAGGGGTATGGATAGTATGGGCTTTCTAATGATAGCCAAGATTAAATTAGCTCGGATTTTATTTTTGGTAAATTCTTCTTGCACCCCCCTATGAGAAAAAATCCTTTTTAGTAGTACTCCCTCTTCATCTTCTTCGTCTTCTCAGCTAAAATATACCTTTGACATTTTCCCTTTTTGTATCATTGTAATCTGGATTGGGTAATTTAAAAAAAAAAAAGGATTATACTATCCATAACATATTACATTTTTTAAATGCATTTTAGATTTGTCTAACATGGAAGCTTTATAAAAAAATGCACTTTAGTTTGTGCAATCCAAAATGTATTTCTTGATATGGAAGTACCTGCATTTTAGATTTGTCTAACATGGAAGCTTTATAAAAAAAATGCACTTTAGTTTGTGCAATCCAAAATGTATTTCTTGATATGGACGTACTTTCTATATTGTATAATTCAGAGTGTGTTTGGAAAACATAGCGTATTCCAAATTATGCAATCCATAGTGTATTTCCAAATATACCTTTTGCATTGCACAATTCAAAATATGATTTTTTTTCAAATACATTCCAAATTGCACAATCTTGATAGTACTTTTAGATCCGAAAATACGTAATGAATTATGCAATCCAAAGTGTATTTAAAAACGTAATATGTTATGGATCGTGTAATTCAGAGTGTATCTAGAATGTGTTTGTCATTATACCTATTATTTGTAAAGTTTATTCAATTTTGATTTTTATTAATATAAGAATTATGTTGTAGACAAAGTCCTGGATAAGACAAGAGGTGGTGCATCTCAAGACACTGGTAGGTAGACCTACAACATCGATCCGTGTAGGAGATCATGAACAAATTCGCCATTCTAATGTTAGTAATGTGATAGATGCACATGGAGAAGGACATGTTCAATATGAAGGATTTTCCGAAGGACTTCCAAATCGTTCTTTATTATTAAGTTTTATTTACCATGTTCCCTTAAAATGTGGGAGGGTGAGGTTGGAATCAAAAACTTTAATTAAGTGTTATATTGGTCATGATGACATTGTTTTTAGTTACAAACACTCATGTTTTTGTTAGGATAGTGGATAATTAAAATTGGTATTCCATGGTCTTAAATTAAGTAAATTTGGAATTTCTTATCCTTAAATTGATGCACTCCTTAATTCGGGATTGTTGTCATTGTGCAACATAAGTTATTATGAGGTTGTCAATAATGGATTGATTTCAGTCTTTGTGGAAAGGTGATATCGGAACACCAAAACTTTCCACCTTTCGATTGGTGAGATAACAATAATGTTGGATGATGTGTATCGTTGCTTTATATCTCAATTGTGGGTCAATTTCCTACATATGTCCCAATTGATTTCGTTATAGCTTCAATAGTTTTGGTGGAATTGCTAGGGGTTGACTTCGGTGATGTCACCTTAGAGATGAGATATTCTTGAGATGCACACGTCAAACTTAGTTGGCTCCGAGAGTTATACGAGGAGTGTTGCATTCGCCAAACTCGAGAGTGTGTTGTGAGAGTTTATTTGTTGCATTTGGTGGGATGCACGATATTTGTTGACAAGAGTGAAACATCAATCTTTGTGTCGTACTTGTTGATGTTTAGCAATCTATGAATGTGTGGTGGATAATCGTGGAGAACTATCACACTAAACTACATGTCTGTCTGGTTAGGAGATGCGTGATTTGCCCAAACAAAGCAATTTAACAGTTATGTGATCTTATACAAGTAAATCATATACATTGTTAATAAAAGTTACATTTATTGTTATATGAATACATAAACACTATTGTGTTGAAATTGTAGTAGGTATGGATATAAAAACACTTTATGGGCATGAGAAGGAGGGGTATGTAGCTCACTTATGAAGAGGTTCACCCACGGGCAACATGATATGTCATTGGACGACATATTTGCATTGTTGTTGTTGTGTAGGTCCATTTAGATGTTCTAACCCATGTTGGCGTTATTTGGAGTTCATAAGAAGACCATCACCACAGTAGGTTGTTTAAGTCAATATCCTTATTTTTTGGCCACATTCGTAAGAGTACATGTATGCATTGAAATTTGCCCAAACATGTGTTGCAGTAGTACAAATGAGCAGATGGTTCCTCCACCTCTTATGTCATATAACGATAGAGATGACAAGAGGTTACACTTTGTTGACCACCTCGTCACAGGTGTGACACTAGCTTCTCATGAATCTACATGTGCAATTGAATACATGCAGTGGTTCAAAGTTGTGTCATCCCCATATATAGTTTGTTGTGTAGAGAAAGATCGATCGATTGTAATACCATGTCGTCATGCTTGTAGTCCATATGATGGAGACATATACCCACATCACATTAAGATCATGAATCTCCATCAAGATATTATGTTGTTCAATATATGTATTATTTATTATTTACTACGAACTTCATTTTAACATAGACATTAACAAATGTCATTTTAATGAATGTAAAGTATATTAAGGTGGGTCGCCAACATCTTGCAGAGGATGATAAATTATAACCACGTCACTGAAGGCATTTTAGCACGAGAGGAAACACATAATGCACTACAATTTGCCTGTGACTTGATGAATAAGAGAGTTGTTTATGTTAGACATTCTTGTCTTGTACGCGACAGAAGTCAAGGACATAATACTTAGATTTTTATATTATGTATTGTTTACATTCATGTTTTAAATTTATGGATTAATTGTATGCCTTTTCATGACAAGTTTTAATTTAATTTGACAATTGTGTTATTTTTTTATTTTATTCAAAATTGGTTTTGTTTTTGAACAATATTTATTGTCAATGCATAAATGTATGTAAAAAAATAAAGGATGTATGACAATATCTCTGGTAGTAATAACTCATATAGTCAAAAAAGTAAAACATTCTAAATAATATATAACAATTTATTCTTTGTATTTTTTGATTGTACAATCTGAAATACAAAATTTGCATTCTAGATTATATTCCAAATTGTATCTAACAAAAAAAACATGTATAATTTTAGAAATATATACAAATATGAGTATGTATACAATTTATGTCTTAGACGAATTAAAAGTACAAAATGTATTATCGATGCAATTGGAATGCATGTGGATTAAATAATGTCATTGTTTTTCTTTGTTATTTAAATATAAGTGTTTTTGGGTGGATATCACTTAATCGACATATCACCACTTAAGCAATGTGTAATGGTTGCACCCATTGCTCACTATTGCTCAAGCGATAGTGTGGCCACTCGAATGATAAAGTGTGTAGCTCAAATGAGAGTTTGTAACTTAAGAGAGACAAAGATAGAGGTTGACATAACTTTCTTCTTTAAAAACATGTCACATGTTACTCAAGCAAAACAATAGTGGCCAAAGTGAGGTTAATGGTGATGTGCATGGATTCTACATATTTGGAGAACGAATGCATATATGTCAGGGTGCTCATGCAATGAAAGTGTCACTCAAATGACAACATAATGATAATTGCGATTTTTCAATTTACTGGAAGAAATTCAACAAGTATATCACTTAAAAATTACACAAACGATTACGCGAAAAATACTTAAACAATAGTCGCTCAAGTGTGGAGTACAACACTTAAGAGAGAAACACTCAAGCAACATAGTATCACTTAAGCAATGATGTCAATTCTCAGTCAAGGAAGCAAGGTTGTTCAAGTAGGAGAAAACTCATTCAAGCAGCTTATTGTTGTGATGATGTATATATGTTTGTTGGCATGTGTTGCACTAAGTATTTGATGGTGTATAAATTGATGGATTAATGATATATATTTTTAAGATATGTGGTTAATTAGTGTGTGATATGTGTAATGATATGCATACAATGAACACAATAAATGTGAGATTATTGTTGATGTATGTATATATAAAGTGATATATATGTGTGTGCGCGTGTGTATACTTATGTATGATTATATCTTTATAACATATCATGCCATGTACTTGAAATAACAAAATATGACATTAGACTCATGGTAGTGACATGATTACTATATGAGAACATTTTTATATGTATTATTTTATAATATATAAATATTCATTTGAAAACTTAATGTTGTTATGTAGATTTATCATGTATTGTCAATTAGAATATAAACAATAAACCATGTACATCATCTCTCCATAAAATTTAATTAGAAAAAAAATGTAAAAAATGAAATTAATTTTTTTATAAATTAAAACTAAATTATATGTAAATTAATGTGTAAAAACTTTATACATTATATAATTTTAAAATTTTATCATAATTTAATTTAAAATCATATAAATATTTTTTTTATTTGAAGACTTAATCAGAATTTTCTCAAAAAGAATATTTGTTTAGAAATTTGATATCAATTAAGCATAATATTAATATATAGTACATATGTAAAAATAACTCTTATTTTCTAAGTTAATTTTGTAAAAATAAGTTAAACTTAAAATTGCTTCGTATGATTGAATGTATCGAGTTACCAATTATAAGATCAATAACTTATTTCTTAAAACTATCTCTTCAATATGTCCTTTCTCTTTATTCACTCCCCCTTCCTCCATTCCACCTCTTTCTTTTGTCTTTACTATTTCCTTCAAATATAAAACAAGTTAATATATATATCATATGTCAAATTACTAAAAATTATTTCATATTTTTTTGTTGTCAAATATTTTAGTCTCGGTAATATCTAATATACAAATAGTCTTATCTAGACTAAAATTTAAAGTTTAAGAAATTTAAATTAATTTATTAAAACAAAATATTTAAAAAGTATAAAATATAAAATTTCATGTAATTGTATATCTTGTCATCATAAAACCCAAACCAGAACACATATTAAACTACTTGAGGTTCTAAGCAACTTTTGAATATATACTCACAAATAAATGACCACATATACATAAAAATCAACCTGCTAAAAATTGGTTCATGCCTGCATTTGGTTGTAAATTAATATTTAAATTGTTTCTCTTTCTTATTACTTTTTTCCCAGTAAATTTTGCTATTGATTCATACTTTGTGGGTTTTACTTCAAGCCAGAATTTATTCTGTGCAATTATGGAAGCTTTGCCATGGTGCAAATTTATTTTTTGATCAACTCGTTTTAAGTGCTTATATATATATATATGCAGCAATTTTTTGCTTTATTCTATACCCATCATCACTCTGAGAGAGTACTGCTCTTGCATCAGATCGCAGAGAAGTGGCAAAAAGAAGGTCGTAAAGGGTGAACTTTCACTCTTTTCAGTGTAAAGATCGATGTCTACTATGCAAGAACAAGGCTTAGAAACAGTGGTAAAGGGATCAAAGTGTGAAGAGTGTGGGAACCAAGCCAAAAAGGACTGTGCCTACTCAAGGTGCAGAACCTGCTGCAAGAACAAAGGCTTCAAGTGCCAAACTCATATCAGAAGCACTTGGATTCCTGTGGATAGAAGACGCCACAAAGTGGAGCACCAACCTCTCACCACTAATCTTCAGCAGGGAGATATTCCTAAAAGGCACAAGCACAACCCATATTCAAGTACTGTATATATACATATGCATTTCTCCACTGCATAAACCAAATTAACATCCATACATATACATATATAATACAGCCCTAACACCTTCATTTTCCTTAATTCTGCTGTTTTATTCCATCTCTCAAAAACATCATCATACATACTCATAAAATCAACCACATACCCTATTTTCATATATCATTTGGTATCAGAATTAGTGCTCCTTTTTTGTTTGCTTTTTCTTGTTCATTTTATGTATCCAAATTTGGTGATATGTGTGTATATATATATATCAGTGATTTGTCTAATTCAGGCTTGGAGTTCAAATTTCCAGCTGTTACAAGTTCCATGGCGTCATTCAGCTGTGTTCAGGTGCGTTCTATGGATGACACGGTTAATGAAACCGCGTATCAAACTTCTGTGAACATTGGAGGACACGTGTTTAGTGGTTTTCTCTATGATCAAGGTCCTGAACAAAGCTTCAACGCTAAGGGTGACAACCCTTTTGATCAACAACACGATCTCAATCTTAGGAGTGTTTCACTCCACACTCGTGATGGTGCAAGTGCAACTATGCCTCCACTCTCACTCACTGCTTCTCAAGAACCATTTTTTATTCCACACCATTCATTTCCCCTAGCTTCCTTCAGACCTGATCTGACATACTTGTCACACCCAAAATCGTAATTTTTCAGGATACAAAGAAAATGAGATCAGAGGGCATATTTAGATGCGGGGAAAGAAGAGAATGGAACAGAATACTTACTATTTTAATTCAGCTAGAGCCTTCTTCGAGGACTTTTGTTCAACGTAGACTAAGGGAGCTTGTTGTTGTTTTGGTTGAAAAACTTGTATTATATATATTATTATACATTTGTTAAGTTTGGTTTTTGATTTAATTAGCGTGCAGCACATGCCCCTACTTATATAGGTTTGGCAGCTTTGTCTTCTTGTTTTGATGTAATTCACTTTTTACATCTTTGTTAATCATAGTGTTCCTACTTCTACTCCCTTTTGTCGCCATCATGCTGTAAGCAACAAATTGCCAAGTCTTCATTATCATCCATATTTAATTCTACACAAATAATGACACTTCACAACAATTTGTTTAGTGTGTCTTGTCAATAAGCTGCATCAAACCCAATGTTTCTAGATGGGAACGAACAACATCATAACTTAACTTACCATCATATTAATTTACGGTTAGTGTAGAGTCTTTGCTATGCCTGATTAGGAAGTCGACAGATTCTATTACTTTCATTTTCACTTCTTACAATTCAACCTGACTAACGTATCTAATTTTGTTATTTTAGTATTAGGAAATATTTAGATTGTGGTGATTAGTGAGATTTAGTTTATTAGGAATAAAGTCATTTTTCAAGGTGGAGTAACATATCATTAAGAGACATTCTCTTTGGCTCAACTTAAGTTTGGTCTTAGATTATTTTTAAAACTTCTTTTGCTTGTTTTACTTTCTCATATTGGTGTCTTGAATCTTTAGTGTGTTTATACTCGTTTTAGTTTGGTACTCGTTTTAGTTTGGAATACTTTATGTGCTTTAAACTTGTGTTCTTTTAGAGTAGTTTGATCGGTTATGTGTTAGATTGGTTATTTTGGTTTGCTGTATAAGGATTGAGTCAACTTAAAGTAATCTATATTTATTTATTCATAATTGCTGATAGAAAAAGTCTTGGGTAATAAGGATTTTTCAAAGCGATAGGTGCTTTTGTTTGTTTCGATGGCATTGCATTGAACACAATTCACACAATTCCAAAAGGTCGTTCTTTTTCTTTTGCCTCCACAGAACGAGGATGCGTAATTCACCTAATTATTAACTTGCAATATGAATACGAATCTGCATTTATTCTGTGTCCTCTCCTTGCTCGAAACGCGGTTCAAATCAAGATAAACGACTTGTATAAACGCTATTTTTTATGAGTTCCAATGGTATACATACACATGTGAAACCTAGCTTTCATATTTTGCAGAAATATAAGCATATACATGCACCTCATAAACACAGACATGTCCATGTACTATAAAGGAATAAACATACACGAACAAAAAATATGAGGGAAGCTTAAGAAGAAGGGAAGAATCATCCGTAACCCTAATAAATAATTTAAAACAATCGAGTTTGCACAAAAGAAGGTATGAAATGAGAAGCATCTTGTGAAACTTAGTTTGAAGTTAGCTTTTACAGTAAAGTACTAGATAAACCACAAGTGCGCTCAAACTTTTTATAGAAAAAGATGCACTCACTAACTATAGGGAATACTCGTACAAACCTCACGAATATATCCTTTACATCTATACTTCAATATATATATATATAAAGCCATATATGTACCTAACAGATATACGACTTGCTAATTCTGGTTCGTCATGATTTCAAAATCCTAGTTTTCTCATGATGAATATTTAACAAATTTGGTTCAGATATTGCTAACGTTTAATTGACATCAGAACGAAAAAAATATACGAGAAAATCAACTTTCTTTAAAGTTGGTGGCAATGAAATCGCAAATGTCTTTCGGCAAAGCTTTTAACTAAGAATAATATATATATATATATATATATATATATATATATATATATATATATATATTTTTT
>Ga0123342_1007109_pt1 | contig 15024 bp, 8 predicted proteins | sample Turbeawhitnodule_FD_89960 | JGI IMG/M metagenome (GOLD analysis project Ga0123342, IMG submission 89960) | Root nodule microbial communities of legume samples collected from Mexico - Turtle bean Mexico white nodule | ecosystem: Host-associated > Plants > Roots > Nodule | place: Mexico: Nepantla... | reverse complement strand
AGTGAACTTTAAAAAAAAAACACTATTTACAAATGCGGTCATTTACCAAGACCGCATTTGTAAATAGTGATTTATGAATGCGGTTTTTACCAAGACCGCATTCATAAATCCTAAACCCCAAACCCACTCCCTCATTCAGAATAATATACAAATGCGGTTATTTTAGGTAACCGCATTTGTAAATGTGATTTATGAATGCGGTCCTATGACCGCATTTGTAAGTTTAAAATAGCCGCATTTGTTTTACATATTTGCACTAGTGTTCGTTGATAACTCCAATAAAGAGGTAGATCTCCTTGACATACACTCTTAGAAAAGATCATTAGAAAGTCATTTTTATTAATACTCATTTCTGCATATAAAACTCTGAAAAAGAAAATTAAAAATGAGCGTAAAGAAATTAATCTTTTATGCAAAAAGAAAACTTAAGTTTGATAAATATGCAGAACTTATTAGAACTAATCAAAGATTAAGAGAAGATAATCTATATATGAAAATGAAGCTTTAAACTCAAAATACTGATCTAGAAAGGATTAACAAAGAACTAGTCTCACTTAATGAAAAATTAGGTAAAACACCAAGTCAAATGCTTCATAAGAAAATTCTGAATGAGGAATTATATCAAATAAAAGAAAATGATGTTTATAAGAAAATTATATCAAATAATGACATAAACATGTTTGTAAAAAATTCAAGGAATTTTTTTTAAAGCAAGATTTAGGTATGAAAAGAAAAAAGCTAAAATTAAAAATGAATCTATTACTTCTACTAGAGTGTCTACAAATGAAATCTTTAATTGTGTTCTAAAAGGGGAAATGGAAGACAAACTAACAAAAAAATGATCCAAACAAATGTGGGTACCAAAAGATAGAATTTTTCTTACAAATATCCTAAATTCGAACAAAGACTTTTGTTCTGAAAAAAAAGGAATGAATACTTGCAAAATAATATTCACGCTACAAAATTTACCCATCTCTTCTATTGTTTTGGATATATTTATCTTAATCCAACATATTAAAAGTCCAAACTATTCTTTCCACATCCATTGTAGAGATACTTTTCTCAATTAAATAATATATCATATATATATATATTCAAATCTTAAAACACATAATAAATTTAGTTACCACTTTTAAATTATTTCATATACTGACATTAACATATAAAATACCAATGATTACACTTCTCCTTACTTCCTCTTATTTTATTTATATAAAGAAATTGACGCGTCAGAGCATACACGACCAAGCAGACAAACACTGCAAAGACCACTCCTTCAAGGTTGATGATTGGGTGTGTGATAAGTGTCATATTTCAGTAATATTTCATATTAAAATACAAACACCTTTGAATATTTATTGATAAAATAACTATAATTTAACCTCTAATTTATGAATTTAAACCTTTTTACATATTTTGTGATTATAACATGAATAAGAAAAATTTATTCCCAAATTTGTGTTAATTTTAGGATTCTAGGGGAAAAAGGAGATGAAAGGGCTAAAGGAGAATATAAGATAAAAAGGGAAAGTTGGAATGCTCTAACACTTGCCCAAACTTGCCTAAGTCAGAAGCATTCGAGAGGAACTCGCCCAAGCGAGCTCAATATCACCTAGGCGAGACCACTCTAGATAGGTTGGGCCTTTTCTCATCCAACTCTCCAAGACGAGCCCAATCACGCCCAGGCGAGCCCAATCAAGCCCATGCGAGAAGTCACTTAGCCTAAGACCAACTAGGTTAAATCTAAGGTGTGATAAAAAATCCTAGAGGAGGTAGTCGTCAAGAAGAAACATCCTAGATCTTCTTTTCTTGCTTTCAATGCTTGTAATGGCCAACATGAGTGACTAATTCTACCCTTTGGGATTGTGAGTAATCTATTCAAACTTTTACGTATTGATATTTAAATATAATATTTTGTTCTTAATTGATGATTGGTATTGTCATTTTATTCGTTAGGCTTGTTTACCATGATTTTGATCCTTAAATTTGACTGAAAAGTAATTCTAAGTTTCTAACCTAAATGATAATGCTTAACATATTTAAATGTTAGGATTAGATTTGAAGCGTTAATTGTTATCAACATCTAATCGTAAGGATAAAAGATTTTTGTAAATAGACGAGAAATCGATATTTAGAAGACTCTCTTAATAATTTTATATGCGAGAAATCAATATACGCTCTTCACTTTGAAGACAAAGTGACTTGTCAAGTGGTAGATGATATTGTTAGGACACGACCCAATAGCATAAACAAGCCCAAACAATAGAAGAACCAACCTCAGTGGATGCAGGTTTAAATTCTATACGCAAGTGAGCTTTTGTTTAGGTCCAAAAACTATTTAACCTCAGAAACATCACCTATTTAGGTGATAGAGTTTTTCAATAATAAAACACAAGAAGGTTTTACCCTAGTTTATACTATTGTATCCTTTATACGTTAGCTCTCGTTACTTGTAGCAAAAACCTAATACACACTTTCTCTTAGTGATATATTATTTATTTATAACATGTATTCACATGCTTGAATTGTTCTTTCTGACTTGTGAGTTGAGATAGACAAAAGGTATATTAGATTAAATCATTAAATTATTAGATTTTAATTATTCAAGTTCATAAATACACCATTTTAAATATAAATTATTTTTATATATTTAAACTATTTGGAAAAATTAACCTACCAACTTTTCACAAACAAGTGAGTTATTGCAGTCAAGGTGACCCATTCTGTTTTTAACAATGTATACAAGCAAACCTACCTTATTTACCATCACTACAACAAAAATGTTAATTCTCCTCTTTAATTCATGTTGAAGCACACCCATAATTAGTTCATTATTATTTTTAGAATATTTGAGATATTAGCAATCAATGAATTCCATTCATCATGTAAAATCTATACAAACGGAAAAAAATAATAAAAAAATGTGAAGGAATATCTTCAAAGCAAATGGATAATTATCATGCAAACTAAATTCAAAATAGAAATGTGACAAATCTATTTTTAATATACTTTTTTAAATATATTTAATTAATTTTTTAAAACTTACAAAATTACGAGTTTCATGTCATATTTAGCAAAACTCTTTTCTTTTTCATCCGACTGTGTATTTTTTTTATAATTTTTAATACTTTCCTTCAAAAAATTTAAATAAGAGGAGATTTAATTATCTATTTTTATAATTTTCTTACTTTAAATAATAATAATAATAGGATAATAGAAAAATTGAGGCATGAGAGGAACTGGGCTAGTGTAATCTTGAGCATTCGTGTCAACGGACTCCAAATACAATTCCAATGTGGCAAAATGTTAGGAATAAAATATAAATACACACGCCAAGATATTATTATTTTATTATTATTATTATTAAAATTCAAATTTAATTTAAATATGCAAACAAGTACTTTATGAAAAAATATACTAAGATATTATCATATATAATAACTGTTGTCTGCTTCTTATAAATATTGTACTTCATATAATTTGTTTTAATTAAGAATATAAAATTCTGAACAAATATTCCATACAGTGAGTGTACAGAACTCTATGACAACTATTATATATACTAAATTAATTAATTTTAATAATAATCTTAAAATTAGTTAAATAATTATTTTTTTATTAAACACTGATTTTTTATACAGCGTTTAAAAATTAAATTATTTTTATTATTTATGTTTCCATTTTTTAATAAATCTCATATTTTACAGCAAAATATTTACATATATGTTTTTTTATGATAAAACGAAGAACAGCTTATTAATTTTGATGTGCTTGTCTTTCTTCCCTCCAATCATTTTCCTCTGTGTCTTGTTTTTCTTTCTTTTTTTTTTTCTCTCTCTCTCTCTCTGATTTTCCGGGAAAATTTCTCTTACTCTTACTCTCTGGTTTCCCGGCGACACAGGAGGAAGCAGAAGAGTAGAAGGAAGACATTTCTCTGCTTCTACGGAAGCTCTTCCCTTCGCTTCCTTCCCTTGCTCTTCTCAATTTCCGTGATCATCACAACTTTCTTCACTCCTCAATTTCAATCCTCCATGAATCCCCTCTAGCCCCTCCTCTCTTTCCTTCTCTTCCATAAGGTACTCTTATTTTTCGGTTTCTTGCTCTTTTTTTGTTTTTTTCCTTTTCAGTTTCCTAGTCTAATTCTTTGTTTTGTTTTGTTTTTTTCTGAATTCATGTTTATTCAAGTATTAGGGGTGTGTTAAAATTAGTTTTTTTCTTTGAAATTTTGTTTTTTGGAACTTGATCGGGTTTGCTGGCAAGTGGGTCTTCCTTGTTTTGGTGCATAAGCTTGAGCTGTTGATGAGTGATGAAGAGCGGTGTTCTTCGGTGTGGGGTTTCGGTGGTGTTGCTGTGTAATTTGAGTGTAACTGTGTGCTTAAAACTTTGCTTTGTGGCTTTTGGTGAAGTTGATTAATTTTCTTGGTTATGTTTAGTTTGGTGTTATTTTTTGTTAAGTTGACCATGCGGTCTTTCTTTCCCTGTTGTGAAATGCGTCATCTATTTAGTGTTCTTTTGTTTGGTTTTGTTTAGTCTCTCCTGTTTAAGTTTGTGCTGTATTGGTTATCGTCTATGAGTGAGTTTACTGTGGTTGCTTGTTTGTGCTTATTGTGCCGTTGGGAAGTACTTTAGCTGCTGGGTGTTCTATGGTTTGTTTTATTTAATCTATAAAACTTTCCTTCCTGTGATAGAATAGGTTTGTGCTTTTATGCATACAAAACATAAGCAATCTGTTTGGATTCTGGTTAAGTCCAAACTTGAATTTTTCTAATCATCATTCCTTCTATGTAATTATGATAATGATTAATCATATTAGAAAGAGCAGTGTCATGGTTGTAAACTGGGGAACTAGCTGGCTTGTTGAGACATATAATCACTTAAGTAGGTAGGTAAACTTATCTAGAACAATTTAGAAAAAAATAAATAAATAAAAAGAATTTTTTGGTAAATTAAAACTAACTTAAGCATAAATTGAAAATCAAGCTCTAAAGAAGTTAATAAGAGAAAAAATGCTGAGAAATAGCTTATATATAAGTTGATTTTAGTCTACGGATTTTTTTTTCCTTATTTTTTTCTCCCAGGATTGTTTCTCGAAAATTTATCCAAATGTACCCTTTTTCAACCAAAACAAGTGATAATCACCTGACCATATCAATATTATCTTGAGTTACTTAATAAAATGTCTGAACACCTTACCTTCAGCTCATAAAGGATGTCTTGGTTCAAAATTTAACTAGCATCTCGGAGGTATTGCATAATAGCATTTTATTCAGTGACCAAATTTTTATTTTTGTGCATAATCTTCCACTCTCACTTTCTGTTTTTACTATTTTCTGCTTTTTAAGCTGGATGCAGATTACCAGGATACGTTATTGTCAGAGACATTTACACCGGATGAAATTTTTTTGTTTGGTCCACAAACAACATTTGATTTTTAATTAGAATCATATTGTTTTGTTTTGAATTCCAAGGAGCCTGTTAACAGAGATGTTGCTAGATATATGTTATTTACTAAGTCAACTAGTTTGTTACTGAGATTAGTTTAAGTGTTTGTGCTCAATATTCACTATAAGTAAGAATATTACTCTTAGTTTCAAAGTGTCTGTGCTCAATTTCAAAATGGTTCCTTTGAGTTTTACTGTCTTGCTTAACCTCACTAACTGGGGAGTTATCTTTGTTAAAATCATGCTCGTTATTCTAAATGGGTGATTGAACAATTTGTGCAGCTCCCCTGTGGATTTTTCCTACTAAGTTGAATTCTGTTACATAATGAAACGGTTCAGAATGTCTATGTTATATCTGTTGAGTGTTAACATCGTGTTCTTTACTTTCTGTCTTTTCTAAATTGGTGATTGGGGCTCATAGGGCTGTTGGTACTGTGCTTTTGTCATAGTTGAATTCAGCATGTATATTGAAGCAGTGGATTCGGAATGTCATCAAAAAAGAAAAATTGGGTAGCTCACATGACACCCACCATTCACGACTTCTATAATGATGTGTGAGATATCATAAATTTCACCCTTGTCCCATTCTCCTAGCCTCAGACCCTTACTAGGCTGCTCATTTCTATATTATTGGTTTCATTCTGTGAACTTCATCCATCCAAATTAGATATAAAAGTTGTACTGATTAACACCATGTCATGTGTATAGTTGTTGGTTAATTCAACTTACTAGATATTGATATTGGTGTGATTGTAATCTTTGCTTTGAATATTATACAAATGATTGCATCTCACTCTCGTCTTTGTAGTCACTGAGACAAAGTCAAGAAAGGTATAAAAACTACAAGGAAATCTTTGTCTGTCATTAATGAGACTAAATTGTGATGCATACTTACTTGATTGTGGCAGTTTTTCGATTTATGGAACATTTTTCACACAATGTTTATGATGTCTTCAAGTAATTGATTCAAGATATCTGACTTTCTGAATTCTCTTTCTTTCTGTCACATTTTACAATATTCTTAGAAAGTGACTGAAAATGGACAAAAATTATGGGGATTCTTCACCAGCTCATGTTGCCGCAGGTTCTCCTCTTTTTCAGTAATACATAAAATTCTTCTATAGTAGTTATTTTCTTTTTGAGATTAGTTTGTGTGTTGTTTCTGTAGGTTCATCTGAGATTTCCTCACTGAATGCTCGGAAAAAAGTGGCAAGCAGTGCATGGGGAATACCACGAGCAACTGATGTGTTCCATGATTCAAGTGATATTAGCTTGTTTTCTAGTTCACTGCCTGTTCTTCCACATGAAAAGTGTAAGCATCAAATGATTTTCTGGTGTACAGATTGGAATCATTCAAAATATTTATTTATAATCTCCCCTTATTTTTCTCTTTCTTAATGTTGATATGCAGTAGATTTGACTGATTCTGAAAATTATGCCCAACCAGTTGATGATAACTTGCTAACATTAGAGAAAGTTCATAAAGAAGAAGAGGGACATGATCCTTTTGATGATTTTGAAACCAGTGGAATCGGGAACATGCTTCCTGATGATGAAGAGGAGCTTTTAGCTGGGATTATGGATGATTTTGACCTCAGTAAATTGCCCAACCAACTGGAGGATTTAGATGAAAATGATCTGTTTGTCAATGGAGGAGAATTTGAGATGGATTGTGAACCCCAAGAGAGCCTTAATATTGGCATGACCAAGATAACCATATCAGATGGAGTTGCTTCAAATGGTATTGGTCACTATGCTATCCCAAATGGTGTTGGTACTGTAGCTGGGGAGCATCCCTATGGAGAGCATCCATCAAGGACACTATTTGTTCGAAACATCAACAGTAACGTTGAGGACTCTGAATTACGAACACTATTTGAGGTATTGGACATTTGCCTAATGCTTCAACAGTGTTATACTTGCTTTTAAACTCAGTGCTTAATGTGTGGTAATCATTCTTTTGCTTCTTTAATTGCAAAATGCAAACCTAAGTATATGAATAAAGATAAATAATTGAGGTATTTACATCGAGTTGATCCTTCAATAGAATTATGTCTATATATAAAGACTGTGTTTGGCAATCTTGCTTTTGCATGTTGAATTATTGTTAGTTGGTTTATTTGCTCATAGGGAGATTTCTTGCTTAACCTTTTTAAAAATAATTTTCTAAGAAAACTACTTATATGGTTGTTTTAGCAGTAATTTTTTTGTTATGAAGTTAAAAAGTTTCCTATTATTCAACCTTTTAATCTGTTAGCTTCTTTAAATTTGTCAAGAGTAATGTTTTCCAATTATTTTGTTAAGCTTGAAATTTACTAAATATGAAGGTAGCAATTTTATAGTGACTAGACTTCTTTTTTTAATAGGACTAATGATGTTATTTGTGACATAAGACCTTGGCTGGGAAAGAATATGTAATTCTTCAGACATGTTCACAGAGGAGAAAGTATTTTATTCACTGAACTGATGATTACATAAAGTGTCTCTTTATAGAGCAGAGAAAACAAAGTAACAGAGTTACTGAAAACTAACAAACTACACTGCTGTCAGGTAGTGACAGGTGTAGCTAATTTCAATTATAACAGAAGCTTATTACGCTGTACTCTAACACCACTTAATGAAATATTTCCTATTCAGTTTCTTACATTCATTTTCCTTTTCTTTCCTTTTTGGTTTCTCTGATATCTATTAGTAGTATTGAAGTCTATTGATCTTTGCATTTTGGACGAAGTCATGGATTATTAGTGCAACTTTTGCTACAAAATTGGTTTGTAATCTTTTTTTCCTGCTGATTGATTATCAGTGTGAATGTCTCTGTCAATATAAAGTATTGTGTAAGAGGCAATTAATTGTTAGGCGGTGGGGGCACTATTCTTTACATGTTTAGCCTGAATTCTAAAAGAATAGTATATTTTAAGGTAATCTGTTGTAACATTTACTTTTACTAACAAAGAGGAAACTAATAATCACTTGATTATGGTATAATGAAACTGGAACAGCAAGAAAGAGAATGGTTAGAATGTAAAAATCTTAACAGAGCTGTGGATTTGGCCAGTTAGTGACTGGAAACCTCACATATGTGCCTGGGTTTGTGCATGGGATCTGGTTGTCCCCATTGTGCTCCTATTATTGCCCCCCACATCTCCAATCTCCAAAAGTTATATAAAAATGATAAACATCAAATGAATAGAGGTTATGGATTTCTACTCAAAAGATAAAGAGAGGTACAGGTGTATTTGAAAAGCCTTGATTTACCTTTTTGTACTTTATTGACTTTCTGATTGTTACCTAGTAGAATTGGTGTGACAAAATTCTAGTTGGAGCTTAAATAGAGTATGTTTTAGTTATCTATTCTGCCTTTTTGTACAAGTGGAAAAATCATTTTCAACCTTTTCTTATCTATTCTTATTGTTGATTTTTTTCCTTTTTATTTGATAGCAATATGGGGCTATCAGAACTTTGTACACAGCATGCAAACATAGAGGCTTTGTGATGATATCATACTACGACATTCGAGCTGCTCGTACGGCCATGCGTACTTTACAAAACAAACCCTTGAGACGTAGAAAACTTGATATTCATTTTTCAATTCCGAAGGTTTGATTTTTGTGGCATTACTTAATAGCTGTTATTTTTTTATGTTGCCTTTTTAGTTATTTCATCTTTCTTCTGGTTGTTTCAGGATAACCCTTCAGAAAAAGATATAAATCAAGGAACCCTTGTAGTGTTCAATTTAGACCCATCCGTCTCAAATGATGACCTTCGGCAAATATTTGGGGCTTATGGTGAGGTCAAGGAGGTAAAATTTGTTTATTTGTTCATCTCAAATGTATTTTCTTTTGTCACTACTTAATTTTTATCTAGTGCTTGGAGTAGTTGTAATTTTGTGTTAAAATTTCAGATCAGGGAAACACCGCATAAGAGGCACCATAAATTTATTGAATTTTATGACGTTAGAGCAGCAGAGGCAGCTCTTAAAGCATTAAATCGAAGGGACATTGCTGGGAAACGCATAAAACTTGAACCCAGTCGCCCTGGTGGAGCACGTAGAAAGTAAGTTGGATTTTATCCTTGTTTGGCATAACATATTTGCTGCATAAATAATTTTCTCCCTTGACCTGATTTATTGACATACTTGAAAGTTTTTGACAATAGAGGTATACGTATACCCAAGAATATCTATTGTATACATCCTTTAAAATTTTGTTATCCTAAAGTGATGTTATAAATATCCCATTTATATAAGTGAATTTCAATTTCAATACATGGATTTAATTCAGCTATTCTATTTTCTCTGATTTCCACACCTTTCATGTTGTCATGCCAATTTTCATTTTATCTGCACACTGAATGCAGTAATGTATTGGTGTCTATACACTAGTTACTCTGTAGGGAATCTTTAGGCTTCTAAGTCCTTGCAAATGTATAATTTGAATCTGGAAAGAAATAGATGTTAAGAAATAAAGTTATTATTTCTGCATTCAAAGTTTTGTACCAATCTGTTTTGAAATGTAATACACTTTTGGTGGATGTATGAGGTCTGTACAAGATAATTGCTTCTGTTGATCTTTATTCTCACCTTTATGTGGAACTCTAACTACATGTTTAGGACCCCCTTTTTGTGACTGTACAGTGTGCATGTAATTCTTGATCAATACATCATTCTTGTCAACACTTGAGGCTTTGGTCTTTTCAAGCTTTCATCTGTTTTGCCTTTTTTGTTTTTTTCCTGGCCATAATTTTGTTTGATATGGTTTTAGCTAATATTATTCTATATGTTCTTGTGCCACTGACAATGTTATTATCTATGTAATTAAACTTATAAGTAAAATAGTAACGCTTTTTCTCGTGTTAGCTTGATGCAACAACTGAGTCAGGAACTGGAACAAGATGAAGCCCGAACTTTTAGGCATCAAGTAGGTTCACCCTTGGCCAATTCTCCTCCTGGTAATGATATCTTAAATTCAATCATTTTTCACATTCCCATTCTACTTTATCATTTTAGCAAGGTATTCTCAGTTACTTGATAAAATTAGTTGTCAATTTTTTCTCAGGTACCTGGGCACAATTTGGTAGTCCGGTTGAACATAATTCATTAGGTTCTTTTAGCAAGTCCCCTGGTTTGGGTCATGCCAGTCCAATTAATACCAGCCATTTGTCTGGATTGGCTGCAATTCTTTCGCCACATGCAACAACCTCTCCCAAGATTGCGCCAATTGGCAAGGACCCTGGAAGAATTACAAATCAGCTGTTTTCAAACTCCGGATCAACACAAGGAGCAGCTTTTCAGCAGTCTATCTCCTTTCCTGAGAAAAATGTAAATGCAAGTCCTAGGCCTATATCTAATTTTGGTGAATCAAATTCAGGTGCATCAAGTATTGGAACACTGTCTGGTCCTCAATTTCTTTGGGGAAGTCCAACTCCTTACTCTGAGCATTCAAACACTTCATGGTCTTCATCTTCTGTGGGGCTTCCATTTACGTCTGGAGTCCAAAGGCAGGGTTTTCCTTATACTAGTCATCGAAGTCCTTTTCTTGGCTCCCATTCTCATCATCATGTTGGATCTGCTCCATCTGGCCTTCCACTTGATAGGCATTTTAGCTACTTCCCTGAATCACCTGAAGCTTCTCTCATGAGCCCTGTTGGGTTTGGGAATTTAAATCAGAGTGAAGGGAATTTTATGATGAACATGGGTGGTCATGCATCCATAGGAGCTGGTCTGTCAGGAAATACCGCTGAAATTAGTTCTCCTAATTTCAGAATGATGTCACTTCCTAGGCCTGGTTCCTTGTTCCTTGGAAATAGTTCGTATACTGGACAAGGAGCAGCTAACATTGATGGATTAGCTGGACGTGGACAAAGTAGACGACCTGACAATGCTGGGAACCAAATGGAAAGTAAGAAATTGTACCAGCTTGATCTTGACAAAATCGTCAGTGGTGAAGATGCAAGAACTACTTTAATGATTAAAAACATTCCTAACAAGTAAGAACAACTAAACTAGTATATCCTAGTATACCAACAATTTAACAAGGATGGTAATTGGTGAATTTCTTGATGACTTTGGGCTTTTCTGGTTGGTTTTAAGGTATACCTCAAAGATGTTGCTTGCTGCAATTGATGAGAATCACCGGGGTACTTATGACTTTCTGTACTTGCCAATTGACTTTAAGGTATACACATCCTACATATCTTTTTTATTAAGTTTGGGGAATTTCTCATCCCAGGATGACTTAATTCTTCTTAATGCCTATTTTTGCTTGCAGAATAAGTGTAATGTGGGTTATGCTTTTATCAACATGGTGTCTCCTTCACACATCATCCCCTTCTATAAGGTTTGAATTCTATACATTTTTACGTCTGAGGTATTCTGTTACTATTTTTAAATTCTCCTGTGGTTTCCAATTTCCTTCACTTAAAAGGTAAATTTGAATATAAGATTAAAAGTATTTTATTGATAAGTTCTGGTAATTTGCGAGTGTTGAAACATGTCCTGATCTGGAGAAGTATACTGTTAAGAAGTCTATCATGGAAATTTATGTAGGCCTTGAATGGGAAAAAGTGGGAGAAGTTCAACAGTGAGAAGGTTGCTTCACTGGCATATGCACGGATACAAGGAAAGGCTGCACTTGTGATGCATTTTCAGAATTCAAGCTTAATGAATGAGGACAAACGATGCCGGCCAATTCTTTTTCATTCAGAGGGCCAGGATACTAGTGACCAGGTAATGTGATTACTACCAATTGCAATTGCAAGATTACTGCATGAACACATTGGTTCTGAGCTTAGAAGTCATGCAAGTCTTAAAAATTATAAGTGGATTATTTGGAATTCATGATTATACATTTTCACCTTCAATTTTTAGTTACAGCAATTAGGATGAAGCATTAGACTAGGTCAAACATCAAGGGTTAATATAATTTTTGTTTCCTCCTGGACTAAATTATCACAATGTGCTTGTAAGCCTGACACAACTGTTTCTCAAATTTAACTTTAAGACAATAATATTAAGCTACTACAAAAGTGGGCAGACCTCAAGCTGCATGAACTCAACAACTGTTACCAAACCATAGGTTGTACATGGAACTTGAAGTGAAGGGGTTAATTTTCATATAAGAAGTTGTAGACTTATCTTGGAGAAGGGAATTTTATGTTGGCAAGTTGATGACTCCATATTGTTTGAAGCTTGAAGTTGTGCGTCCTACCAAGTTTCTACTGAAATTGTCAATCAGAGTTTATCGTTTTCTTATCAATTTTGAAGTATCAAGTTAGAGGTGAAAACTTAACTCTATGTATACACATGTTCACTTAACACTGTTTATATCCCGTGGATTTAGTATTGATGCTGAATGAAAGGAACGGTGTGGTGTGACCTTTGCTTCAACGGAGGAGCACTGAAATGAATAGAAATAAGGGGTGTGGTCCACAAGGGTGGGTTTCTCCTCTATAGTGGTAAGATTTGAAAGAAAAGCCAGGCTCACTTTGCTGGTTTAACGAAAATGCCCTTTCCTAACTCAGAAAACATTTGATTACAGCACGTGAAAATGCTGTTGTTGAGCCCACATAATCATTATGCTTCCACCATCATAATTGATTATATGGGTTAAAAGTGTAGAATAATCTATTATGATTAATCATAATTGATTATGCACTCATTCTGGATGCATGAGTAATACACTCATTACACAAAAAACAAACTACCATCTCTTTTCTGTCTCTTACACTTAATCCAAACAACCTCATTTGCTTTTCTATTTCTCTTTATTTTTTTTCCACTCCCTTACTGTCCATCCACTAATCCAAAAAAAGACTAAATGACATACCTGAGGGTTGTAGACTTAAACTGCACTAGTTCTGAATAGTGTATTATAAATTACATTGTCTATTTCACCTTTCGAGAGTTGTTTGATTGTGAAGTCAGATTTGAGCTATCGGTTCACTTTTCGGTTGAACATTAAACTGCTGAATTGTTTTATTATATTTTTCTTATTTGCCACATTAATTGATCAGTTATTTATTCCTTTAACTTAGATTTCGATGGTTTTGTCTGACAATTTCTTTCACTGCTTACCATCTAGGAACATTTTCTATCCAGCAATTTGAATATATGCATTCGTCAACCAGATGGATCCTATTCAGGTGACTTGTTGGAGAGCCCAAAGGGCAATTTGGATCTGAAGTTAGAGAAAGATTAACCATTTGTTAGACATATTGTTCCTAGCCACAATAAATGGGGTCTGGGAGTTCTAACTATTGCATTGGTGATCCTAAGGTGTACAAAGCTGATTCATAAAAAACAAAAAAAAAGCTGTATAAAGATGAAGGGAGCAACCCAGTTATCAGCGGGTGGAGACTTCGAATATGTCAATAATCATAAAAGATGCAGAGAGCAGCTTGTTGATGTGTAGAGAAACCATTGTTTTACAACCAGTGGAAAAGAATAACTTGGAGTGTATTGCTGAGTGGTTAGTTTCTAAAGCAGCATGCATGCCAGATTGTGCAGGATTGACTCTGTCTGGGATTTTGTTATTTTTTTTCTTCTTCTGTTAAGGCTCTTGTGGCCATTTGCTTATATGGCTAACGTGTATATGAAAAAAAAAACACTTTATGGGGAAATAGTCTGTATAGAATGGGAACAGGGAACTATCCTATTTATGAATGTTTGTCAATTGTAGCCAAAAGAATGTGAATGTCTGTAAAGATGTGAAGTTGTGAACTGGTTTCTTGCCATTGCATTTGTGCTTTTGAAATATTGGAGGCTCTGTAAAGCACTGTTCTACCAAACTCTATTATAAAACCGAGTCTTTCTCATTTATTAATGTCTCATAATTTCTACTTAGATATATGCATGTAAACCTTTGCAGTTGGGAAAAAGGTTTTTTGGAATTATGAAAAAAAATGGATCGAGCAAAGCAAGGTTGCCTGATTGTATCTTTTCATGGCTTAAAATTATTGTTCCTTTTGATCAGTATGGATGGTTCGCCTTTGAGGAAAGGTCTTGAAGTTTGATAGTGTGTTTGAATATAGTGTACATCAATTTGTTTTCCTTTATCTGAGGCATCTTATGATAAAAAACTGTGAAGTCTCAGAAATACACCTGTGCTGGACCTAAAATGATGTTCAACAGAATTGAAAAGAAAAAATTTAGGGAAGAATCTTTGAAGTTTGCACCATGGACGATTCGACAGCTCACAAATTTTTAGTCATCCCTTACACTTTTAATTCAATAATAGGTTTTTAGAAACATAAATTTTAGGCACATTCTCCCTGCACCCAATGCTTTGTGATTGGCACCCAATCAGATTTGTGAAAAGACCATATTACCCTTAGGCAATTGCTTCCTGCACCCGATCAATTGTGATTGGCACCCGACACATTTTTTAAAATCCAAAAATTCCCTTGTCTTCTTCATTTATGAAAACATTGAATGGTGAGGAAGAAGAAGTTCATGAATGTGTGCAGCTTTGGTTTGAGCTGCAAAAGAGAAGGTTGTGCTTCGTTCATTGTTGCTAAGTTGAGTGTAAGCTTCGTTTGGCAAGTTAATGAGGTAAGTAATCCATTTTCGTTCGTCTTTGGTTATTTT
>Ga0123342_1007108_pt1 | contig 15026 bp, 10 predicted proteins | sample Turbeawhitnodule_FD_89960 | JGI IMG/M metagenome (GOLD analysis project Ga0123342, IMG submission 89960) | Root nodule microbial communities of legume samples collected from Mexico - Turtle bean Mexico white nodule | ecosystem: Host-associated > Plants > Roots > Nodule | place: Mexico: Nepantla... | reverse complement strand
TTATCAGGATTTTATCACTTATTTAATTAGTTAAGATTTTATTAGGATTTTATCATTTATTTAATTAGTTAGGATTTTATAATCTTTAGTACTCTATAAATAGAGTATTGAACTATTATTTGATAGACGAATAATATATGCAGTTTGTTTCCTTTTCTCAATTCTCTATCATTGTTCTTGTTCTTGATATAATCGGAAGCCACATAAAGGTTTCCTTTGTCCAAAGCCTAATCGTTATTTGAAATTTCTTACGAGAGGACTTAAACGCTTCTACACACCATCGTTCATATCCCCGTAATTAAAAAAAGTAATAGGGACAGTTGGTCATTGACGCATAACAGCAAGTGTTGGGCACGCGGTGTGTTAACCGCAGGGTCATTCACAACGATTAAATCATAACACCGTTTGACTCGTGTGATTATATGTCCAAAATTCTATTTCCTTAATACATAAGTTATTAACTCGATTATAAGGCACCTAAGTCAATTACCTGTTCTCCACTCTCAACTATCCATCTCGCCATGGAGAAGCCTCTGCTATCAGGTACAATTTCACTTCTTTGATGGCAAAGTTTCAATTTTAATTGATGATTTTCAATATTTACAACGAATTTGATTCTGGGTAGTGTTTAATTTTTGTTGGGTTTGAATTAGATAAGAGAAGTGGATCGGTTGAGGAAGAAAGTGGAAAATGGAGTTCGTATCAGTATGTGGGTCCAACCGGTTCTGCGAGACCAACTGCTTCATTGGCTGGAACTGAGGTAAGTGTGGATGAAATACGATCTGCTGCTGCTGCTTCTTCTGGTTACTATCCCCCTTCTCTTCATGGGGCTTTGGTTGGTTCACCTGAGCCTGATCCTACAGGTGTGTGCTCTTGTGGTTCCTGATTCTTTTTTCAATTATGATGATTGCAAAAGTTTCAAATTGCTGTTACAGCCGCAATTTCATCTCCACCTTGAAATTGTCGATAAATGCAGCTAAAGTTGCAACAGTTGCGTTAGCAAAGACCCCAAAGACATTGATGTTGTGGCTGTAATTGACTGTTTTTATGACCTTGGTGATTGGTTTTGATCTTGTATTTTTTATTTTCATTGCACCACTAATTCATGCAAATGTTGACCCGTATGTGTTCTTTATTGTGTAATAATTAAAAAGGTGTAGGCTTCAAAGTAATAATCATTGTACAACGGCTAGCATTGGAGATTGAGTAGGGGGGGTTTTCGGGTTTTTCTTTAGCATTGTTTTCTATTATAATTTTGACACAAACATTTACTAGTTTAAGTTTATTTCCAGAAGATATTTTTCCTGTATAACCTGGATGCTGAATACAGTATTACCTGTTGCAGAGCAAGCTCTTGTTTATCAGGGTGGATATGGAGGAGATTATGGTGGACCAAGACCCCAATTCCAGAGGTATAATATCTACAACAAATCCATAAAGCATGTGTTTTATGTAAATTCTCATATTTGAACTGGGCTGTACAATAAGCCGTTTAATGTTTTGGTTTCATTGTCTGAAAGAATTAATGGAGGGTTTTATTCTACAATCATTCAAACCTTATTGTTACAGAAAATAGATGGTGGAAATAAAATAAATGTATAGAAGTGTGGACAGGTTGACAATGTTTTATGAGGCAGAAAGATAGAGAATCACACTAGCTGGTGGAAATAAAATAAATGTATAGATTGTTATGGTGTCCAATGTAGAGTTACAAAGTGCTTTCTTGGTGGTAGTTTTTTGAGTGATCAGAGGGGTCTGGCTAAGACTTCAGAGCAGAAAACAGAAACAAAGATGTATGGAGTTTGATATTTAAGGGCTGATTTATAAGTGACTTTGATTAAAAGGGACATCCATCAAACGAAGGTATCTTTGCTACCTGAAAAAGTGTAAGTAAATATATCTGATCTTGGTGGTGGTGTTATGCAGCACTTTTTGGAATCATTCACAAATAAGTGTAATCATATACAGAGCACAAAAAAACTAATTTATATGCTAGAGTCTATCTAAAGTGAAAATGGTCCTATTCATAAGATAGGTTATCTCTCCCTTTATGTGCTTGAAAAAAAAAATAGCCATAGCTCAAAAGGGTTTGAAGGGGAGAGAAATTAACAGGTTCATCAAGGTAAATTTCTGTCATCGCTAATGACTTCATTAAAATGTTACTTCCTTTCATTTCCTATTGATTGACGTTTATGGTTTTTTCAGATAAATCAAGAAAAACAATTACTTCAAGACAATAGTATTTATTAGGGACCAAATTTCCTAAAATATATTTGCTCTCTTTCTTAATTTCTATTAGTTCATGATTAAGTATTCCAAGACAATAAAATTTTAGGGAGTAAATTTAGAATAGAAGTTTTTATGTTTAATTAATTGAAAATATCAATTGGTATGATTTTTTTAAAAAGCAATGATCAATATGAAATGGAAGGACTTCTAGATTGTCCTGTTTCTAATAGGTCAAGGAATTGGCAGCGCATTTTTTGGTTAAGCATATTACACATGTTTAATTAAAAAGTATCTTCCTCGTGTCATGTGGGTCTAAAATGTATGCCTTTTGATAAAGGCTGTTATGATATGTACTTCTCAAGGTCAATAATGTATTAAGCAAATAATCTTTGTTTACTGGGTGATCCTCTTTTAGGAAAATTCTGGATGAAGTGGAGATACGAGAGTTGCTCATTGATCATGTTGGTCATCGTTGCTGTTGGGGTAGCCATCCTGCTCGAACATGGAGGATTCATGCAGTTGAAGACTGTAATGTTTACATAGGAACACTGGATACATTTATAGAGGAAAGAGAGATCATAAGAGAGACTGAACCATACCTTGGTGGTGCTATTGATGGAAAGGATAATGGAACTGAACTTGGTATTTGGGAATTGGATCTAAGATCTCAGTTCCCTATTCTATTTGTACCCTACAACGAAGTGCGGCAAAAGATTCCTCATTCTGAAGTTATTGAGAAATGCTCAAGTAAATGCTGGATTTTCATCTCCAAGATTCACAAATAAAATATGTACACACATATACTGCTATTTCACAACTATTTCCTTTTACCTCTCCTAACAAAATTGTTGAAATTATTCAGTTTGTGCTGGAAGAGGAAGTACAGTCTGTGCCACATGCAATGCAGACCAAGATCCTGGATTTTACAAGGAAAACCAGATGACTCAGTGTGCAACTTGTTATGGAAGGGGTTTAATAGCTCATAAAGATGGTTCCGACACAGAGTGAGTAATTTGTTTGTTCATATTAATAGATCACTGTTGAATTCAAGCTGAAGTCAAATGCCCTGGCCTCAATGCTTTCTTTCAAGTTGGAAGTTTCTACTTGTAATTCATTTATTCAAGTTACATTTTCTTGCAGATGTGTGAAATGTAAGGGCAGGGGAAAGATTCCTTGTGCGACTTGTGGATCACGTGGGCTAATTAAGTGTGCAACATGTAATGGAAGTGGTTCTCTTCTAGCACGCAATATAGCCATTATTCGGTGGTATGTCAATCTGGCTGTGTCTAATCATACCTTTTCTAATTCTGTTCCTTTAATAGATAGCAATGAGGAGTACAATATATTACTCAAACTTTAGCAGGCACTCGTTTTCATGACTTGTGTGTTTTAGTTATAATTTAAACCAGTGGGATATGCATTCAAAAAGTCCCCTGCCTCCACCGTTGTCATCCCAAAAGGGTGCTATTGTTCTTTTTCTTAAATATAAGTTCTCTACCAAAGCAAGGGAGTTTCAAACATGGTAAAGCATTGATATAAGAGAGAACAAGTAAAATAACATTTATGTAATTTAATCGTCCTCTTAAAGTTGAAGTTGACTCCCTACCCTAGGTTTGAAATAAAAATTTGCAGTTTATTGTGGGTGGATTTTGAGTATGGTTGATAATTAGAAGAGAAAGATTTGAAGGTTAAGGTTTGTTTAGGTAACCCAAGATAGGAAAAGCTGAGGAATAGTTTTGAATTATTTGACGGGAAAGTTGTCTAACATGGTTTTGAGATCCATTGAACATACAAAATCTAATCGAAAAAAGTAGTATCAGAGGTTCTCATGATGGTTGGAAGTTGAACTTGTTTGCAATAAAGATTCTGATGTCCTGATAAAAGTTGAAGCCAAACACACAAAAGATGATTGAACGTAGGAAATCAATTGAAAATATACTAACAGACTTTGTAGAAAATGGATCCTTATATGTAGTTGAACGGTCATTGTGTTTCCATGATAAATATTGTGTACTGTTTAAAGTGGTGAATCCAAAATTTAGTTAGGGACCAATGTCTGTGTAACAATTTGATGTCCGAGCATTACTGCTCAATCCTTTGTGCAGAAATGTCATCTGTCACTAGAAATGTGAGACTTCTAATATATAATCTCGTTTAAGAGATTCATAGACAACCAATTTCATGCTGTTATGCATAATATTGATTCCTTTTAGTGACAATTCTAAAAGAACCAGTGTTTGTACTGCTACAGGAAGACTCTTTCAACTCGGAAAGTAAATGCAACTAGTGGAGCAGCATCAGTACCAGATGAGGTTTTCCATAGGTCCAAAGGGGTTGAATTGTGCAACACTCAGGCACACCAATGCACACCAGCCTTTTTTGCAGATTCTTATTTTCTCAACAAGTTTTCTTCTGATGTCATTGCTGAAAGAGCACAAGTACCTGCCACTGCAAGGGTCATATGTGAGAGGCACACAATCTCAGTTGTACCAGTAACTCGGGTAACCATGTGTCACCGTCGCCAGTCCTTTAGTTTCTATATCATAGAATATGGCAGGGAGGTGTACCTTAAGGATTATTACCCTGCTAGATATTGTTGGGGCCTGTGTCCATGTCTGGAGTGGTTGAAGTTGTAATGTTTGAAACTTTTCATCCTGGCAGCATTGAGGGGTATACAGTTTCCATCTACAAGATTACGAGTTCTGTGTTTATTTGTTACAGTTTGATAATAACAGAAGCAGATTTCTGGGTTTGAGAGGTGTGAAGATGAATAGTGTACTATTTATCTTTTTTTGCCATTGAATAAATCTTATCAAGTACTTGGTTTATATTTTTCATAAAAAAATCATAAGCTAGTAGGAGTTCTACCTGGTTTTATTAAATCTTCAATCTTTGCTACATTCCTTGCTTTCTCGTCTCCCTGGAATGGAAGAAATGAAGAACAGTTTTAAGTCTAAAACACAAGTCCTCCATGAGATAATTACAGCAAAATGTGTGTTGTAAAAGGAAAATCAAGTTAGCAACTGAACAAGTGTTTGTATTTTCAACTTTTTATGAATCTAATCTATCAGTAATCTTAATCTTGATAAGATTTAGATATGATTTTAGTTTTTCTAAAATGTGAATTCTGATTTTAATTCATATATAATATTATTATTTATTTTTATCCCTGAATTTAAAAATATCTACTTTTTTAGTTTTAATAGATATTTTTATCCTTCAAAATTTGAAATCATTACTTTTAATTTCTAATTTTTGTTTCAACATAGACAAATAAGAGGAATTTTAAAATTTTATTACTGGGGTTATATGTTTGATATTATTATATGTACTTGGATTTTTTTTTCAACATATAACTATTGAATATTACATAATATTAGGGACTAAAACTTAAAATTAACTGATTTTAGGCAAAGTAAAAACATACTTAAACCATTTTTTATAGTATTATATTAGATATTGAATTATAAAATAAATTAATAGTTACTGTGAAACAAGCTGAATTTTGAACATAAAGAGGAAATAAATAACATAACAATTTAAAAAATTTAATTATCTTTAAAAATCTAGTTGTCTCAAGTTAATTTTTAAAAATATTTGAATTGAAGTGAGATAAAATATCTATTCTTGTATTATAAATTATAAATTAAGTTATATTAGAAGTACACATCGGACATTATCTTTCCCCTAGCGGGAACACAGACACTTACGTGACTGTGTATCCGCATTTTTTATTTTTACTATTTATATATTCATATAATTTTAATAAATATTAAATTATATGAGAAGATATGTAAATTATCTAAATGCACCATTGATAATAGTTTTATTAAGATTTTCTGTTAATTTTTTTATATTTTTATTTTATTGTTTTTGAATATTAAATTTTGATTTAACTTGGGTGTAATCTTGAATTTTGTAAGGTTATTAAGATTAAAATTAAGGTTTAAAAAAAATGGACCAGCAAACAATGTCAAGACATAATGCAAATGGTTGTATGTTGGAAGTTGTAGAATCTATCACCATATCAATTGAATCCACATTTTCCATGGCAAAGAAGTTGAAAAAAATAAAATAATAAACTAAATACAAATTACCCAACTTCCAACTTATGTAATATCTAATAGATCAAAGCACTAATAGACATAAAAAATTTGCTCGCAAAGTTGGGCTTAGGATTCATACAAAAATATAAAAAAAATTAAGAAAGCAATAGATTGTTCAAATCCTATAACACATCCCTCTCATTATGCAATTAATTTTCAAAATAAATTATTTGTTTCAATTCCAACAGTTGCTCCATTTATTTCAAATATTTTATTAAATTTATTTCTCTCTCATACAACAGATACTCTTTCATTATGCAGTTAATTTTCAAAATAAATTATCTCTTTCAATTCATAACCACTCCTTCACCTCTCTTTCAATTCATAATTGTTCTTCCACGTCTCTTTCAATCCAAAACCGCTTTTCACCTTTCTTTCCCCAACTATGGTAGAAAAAATAAGAAAGGGCACAATAACCATAATACAATAATAAAATTAAATATTAATATAAGGATGAAATGGAAAAAAAATAAGAGCAGTTAAGAGGGGAATAAGAAATGACACAATGAATATAATACAATAATAAAATTAAATATTAATATAAGGATAAAATATGAAAAAAAATTAAGAGCAGTTAAGAGGAGAATTCCCTTTATATATATATAGGTATAGATATACCAAAAATATATTTTTTTTTCGTATATTTTTTATTTTTTTTACTTTTAACTTTGTATTTGTTCTGGTCATTTTATTTTATCTCTATTTCACTGTCTATTTCTTTAAGGAGAAAAAAATTGTATGCACTTATTATCATAAAAAATTAAAACCTATTGTCTGTATCTATGACTTATATATTTACAAATATCACTATAAATTTTATTATATATATAAAAACAAAAACTCTAATTCATAGTATAATAATATTGTAACAATACATTAGTCTTTTACAAATATCATTATAAATTTTATTATATATATACAAATAAACTACTAATTCATAATATAATAATATTGTAACAATACATTATTTCTTAAATAAGAGAACAAATAAAAATTAGTGTTCATTTGAACTTATCTCAAATTTATTAGAAGTAATTTTTTTGTTAATAAATTTATTTATTGAATTATATAAATAATTATTCAAATAAAAATATATTATTAAATTGTAGTTTTTTATTACAAATAATTATAAAAATAAATATTTTTTTAAATTTTATTGTATGTAATTTTTTATTGTGTATATAATTTTTTTTATTGTAAATAATTATTTTAATTAAAAATAATAATTATTTAAAGGTAAAAGTGTAAGAAATTAATTTCTTTGCTTTTTTCAAATTCAAATTTTAATTCAAAATTTCAGTTTAAAATAAATATCTATTAAATTTATTAAATTTTAATATTATAAAGGATAAAATTGAAAAAATGAGATGTATATAGAAAATTTGTTTTTATATATTGTTATTACATAGATAATAGTTTTTTAAAAACTGTCAATAATTTTATTTCTTTATTGTCAAATTTAAATTTAAAATTATTTTTAAAATCAAAATTTTATTTAAGAGATCTTATCTCAATTCTAAACTAATGAATTGTTGGCGAATATTTATTTTCTTATAATTTAATATATATATATATATATATATATATATATATATATATATAGTTTTATCAGAAAATTAACACATCATCCTTGGCTTCCCAACAAAACCCTAGGTGCTCCGCAGTCCTTTAAAATCTCAGAACGCCGCAGACACATTGTTACACTTGAAACCTCCTCCGTTCCCATTTCATTCCAATAATCAAATCTGAGATTCAAACATGCCCCCTCATTTAGATTCCCATCACCTTCAAAGGTTGTCCTTGCGTCTCTGTTTTACGAGCATCAGTGATGAGCAATTCCAATATGTTATCCTTGCACTATGATTGCCAGTGAAGAAACTAATGGGGAATGATTACTCTGAGATGCTTTCTTCAATATCTGTCTCTATTGTGTTTTCTAGAAAAATCAGTTTTTTATCAATCCTCACATCAAAATTGATTTTATTTATATATCTTTTATTAGTTACTTTGATTTATGGATCCCTGATGTTAATCTTAAACTGCGTTATCTATCTGAAACTTCCTTCGGGAATTGAAGATAACCATTACTTGCTGAGATCCATTTTTATTGGATTTTTTTACAAAACCCATTTTTCAATGTGATGCTAATCTATAGAATGGAGCTTTAAAGATCATTTGTATATCCTATTACTGTATGTTGTTTGTTTGATCTGGTATAATTTCTTCACTAGTAGAGGTTCAGCCTAAGGCCTTAAATTGTGGTGATGATTGTGATTTCGTTGCGGTTTTATATATTAAAGGGAATTGTTGACAACTACATGATGTAGTCACAATTGGGGTCACGAACTCCAAAAGCTGTGATGTTGTGGCCGAAATCTCAGTTGCACAGCATATTTAAAGCATTGCTTCAGGCTTTGATGTTACTGAAAATTGATGGTTTTATATCAGCTACGGTTTTTATCAGCTTCAGAGTTTTGTTATGTATTTTGTATTTGCTCTGTTTAGATTTTGTTGGGTCTGTCTTGTCTTTTCATAAAACCTAGTAGCATTTTAAGCATTTGCATCGTGGGAATATGGGATCTATGATGGTGTTATAAAACTGCGTTATCTATCTGTAGTTTCTTCAAAAGAACTGAAGATAATCGTAATCTACTGAGATCTTGCTTGGCTAGTTGTGCCTTTAATTCATCGTGCATATTAACTTCAAAATATAGTTGTGTTCAACTATATTTGTTCATAGAATAATTTGTGTGATCAACATTATCAATTTTTAAATTCCAAAGGTTGATAGTCGTGATGCAAATCTAATTGTTTGTAAACTTAGCCCAAAGAAAGTGTCCTAATAGGCTTGTTCACTTTAAAATGGATTGAAGTGTGTAACAATGGATAATTTTTAAAATAAAAATTCAAAATCGCCCAAAAACATGAAATGAGTAAAATGTTGTTAAGGTTGTGTCTGAATTGATTACAGTATTTGTCTCATTTTTCTTTTCCAAACTGGGATAAATTTGAGTTTTGTAATTACACTCGTTTTCCTGGTCAAATTGGTTGTGTACAAAACTGCCACTAGGGTACATTAAAACACGTCCATCTCATTCAAGAATTTTGGGTCCAACTTATTGCCAATAGCAAGGACTTTCCTTTTCATCTAAACATGAATCCAGTTCTTGTAATCTGTTCTCTCGACAACGCAAAATGTCTACACAACCAAGGACAAGGTTGATTAATCAGGACAAGGTTGCTTATGCTTACGTTGTGACCCGTAGGGCATATGTTTGATAACAGTCACTTGCTTACTGCACGATATCAAATTCGAACACCCACTTCGTGAATGTTGTTGGTGGTTCGGTGGTGGGAGGTGTTTTCCGGTTCTCAGGTGATGCAGGAGGAAGACAAAAATGAGCACTGGTTTTTTTGTTGTATTCCAATTTCTAATTCTAATTTTCATGAAGTTTTCTGATTTTTCATTCCGTAACTCAATTTGAATGTATTTGCACTATTAGTTCTCATTCCCCATTTGATTTTCCATAATAAGGAATTGGTTTCATAAGCATATTTTGGATTGGTTTTCCATAAGCATATTGAACTAAGTTTTGAGATAACATTGGTTTTCCACAAGGATATTGAACTAAGTTTTAGAGATAACATGGTAGTGAAATTTCCAAAAGAGTGGAAGTTGTTCTCCGCTCGGAATGCACTTTTACTCTTTTCTCGAATGCAGTTCCATTATGTTAAGAAAAACTAATGCTTCTCGAAAACCCATTTTTGAACACCTTTACCTTTGTCATTTTCATCCCAAACCCATATTCAATTACTCATTTTTACCTTAATCACGTAACCTAACCTTCTAATCACAACTCACCTTGCCGGAGCTCAGCTGACCTCCTCCACTGTAATCAGCCACTACAAGCCACGCATTCTGCTCTCTTTCAAATAAAATTTGTAAGGGTATTTAGGCCTTTAAAAAAATATATAGTGTAGGTGACAAAATGTACAGTACAGGAAGCAACAGCCCATTTGTAATGTTTTGAATACCCACCACTACCAGAAGTTAAAAATATCTTATGGGCCATACATGTGGTAATAATAACACTAGAGTTTATCATATTCAAATACTCTACCCAGTTTGTTTTTCTCTAGACAAGAATATAATTGACATTTTTCTTTCTATATTTCAAATAAAAACTGAAGTCACAGAGACATTGAATTCTACACGCATTAATGTATCCCACGAAAAGGGAAAAACAATGATGGGAGTAGAGACGTCTCACTTACACAATGTAAAATAGTTATCACGAAATGCTTGCAAAGGACACAATTATTGATGTGTGATCTATCAGAAATTACTTCTGTGAAACATTACAAGATTAAGAAAAATAAGCATGATATACTTCATACCACATTATTTGGCAGGCAATGTCACATGATATCAGATTACTTGAGAAAACATAAGCTAACATACGCATTTAGGAAGACAATTTCATAATATATAAAAATGTAGTACAAATGGTTGACAGAGGAATGGGAACTACAATTTTGAAACAAACTTAACTTCAGGCTTTGTAAGCATCAGCTTGTAGGCAAATTATATTCATCAATGCAGCCATTTGAAAAGCTATTTCCATTCTCGTTACTTTACCAGAGGATAAGAGCCAGGACAAGGTTAGCTTACTATTGTCTGCAATTATCCAATGAGATCGAATCACGGAAAACAGAAACATTCATGGTTAATAATAGTAAATAAAAAAAATAACAGGTTGTTATTGTATCCATGACAACTTCTACTCACTAAAAACTTATATATAACTTACAAGAACACACCTTAATAACAGTGTCATCGCCAGAAAACTCAAACTATTCTCGGTAAGCAGGCAATACAAAGCCCTTAAGAATTTACTAAACCATTTTTTAGTACCAAGATATTCCATAACTAAACTAGATGAAGTTTAAGTCTATATACAAGTATCTGCTGCATTAGCACATGAGGTGCTTGATTCTTTTATTGCAGAAAATAGCTGAATGCAGAGAGCCAGGGAATAGATGCCTATAAAGCATATACCTACCAACCTATGTAGCATTAACTGCTTGAATATGAATGAAATGCAGCAGAGTGCACAAACTACCAGTCAAACTGTGAATAACACAAGTTTCTGTTACCTCTAAAAGTTGGTTTCACACAAGATCAATAAAGAAAAGGGGATTAAAGTTTCCTGTCATGTGAGAAACACCTGAAATGAAATGAAGAATTGATCAAATACTGTTCTACTTGCCTTCCATGTTTTCCCTTTTATGGAAGCTGTGCTCCTCATTCCTCAGAGAGCTTTATTTCCTTTTTTTACGTTTAATGTCATCATAGAAAATGGGAAACAATATGTTAAATAAAGATAAAGGGGAGATTTACAGAACAATTGCCACCTTACAAAATAATATTATTAAATAAAAAATCCACTTCTATCACTATGAAACCAACAACGAAGATGTGTGGTATATATGATATATCCATACACTATGTATAGACAGTACAATAATTCTTTTTAATTTGTTACAGTAAACAAGTATCAAGCAGATATCACATTTTTACATAGCCAGCCAATATTCAATGTACAGACTGATTATGGTTATTTGTTATCTTCATTCAATAAAATGTGTCAACATCATATTATAAATTAGTAAGATAGATTTGGACATTTGGTCATGATTTGGGAAAAAAAAGGTAAGACATGTAATCCTTAATACAGAGTTAGATCTGGATCTCAATTTGCTCAATAATAACACAAGTAAATAAAATAGTTTTTATCAAACTACAACAAAGCAAAACCTGAATACAAGAAACACTGATTTACAATGCAAGCATCCAACTACATCCCTCCTGTAGATCTACTCCTTAGCATCTTTGATGGTTTTATCTACAACAATGTTCACTTTCTTGTACTCAAAATCTACAGGCTGCATTGCATACTCCTCCGGCACCACTGGTCGTTTATTACCAAAGATGGTCCACAAATAGAGCACAATGAATGCTGTCAATGCCCCACATCCAGCACCAAATATCATCGCAGCAAGAACCCTCAAAAGGCAATCACTCCTAGATTTCACTGCAGGAGTTTCAGTGTTCTTAGAAAGGACCTTTGGATCCAGAGGCTCAGAATGCATCCAGTGTGGAAAGTGCCTCACAATAAAGCTCCATGAATAGAGAAAGGATGCTTGAGAAGTATTCTGTTTCAGTGTACTAAACCCTGCAAACATCTCTTCAGTACCCCAAACATTCGACAAGTCAATTGAATGCCAAAGCAATGGATCAGATGGCCTTGATTGACCGTAGTGATTCAATCTAACTTCTAGCCGCTTTGAACTCGCTTGATAATCAATCCAAGCATGCAATTTCCCCTCCCTTTTCAGACCCATAATGACAGACGAGACATTGATTGTCTTAACAGGAACAGAACTACCAACATTAATAGACACAACACAACTACCAGAACTCCCATTCTTACCATCAACACTAAACTGAACACCAACAACCTTAAATTCCTTTTTCTTCAATCCAAAAGAAAACCCATATGAACTATTACCAAAAACCTCACCTTCAACACCACTTGGAACCATAACAAAAGCCAAGCTACCCTTCCCACTATCCAAGGACATTGAAAACCCAACGTAGGTTGAAAAAGAGACCAATTCCCGTGCTCCACCCTGAACAAGCTTGATGGGCTTCTTGTACATGATTCTCCCACTATTCCCAGAAAGAAGGACTCCAGCCCCCCCATTCATAACTTTTGCATTGCCATAAAGCTCCACACTTGACTTGAACTTGGGGTCTTTCTCAAAATCTGCGAAAGAAAAGGAAGAAAGTGGATCAAAAGCTTGGGCTTTGAGGAAGAAGATGAGGAAAGTGAAGACGGTGAAGTGGTGGAAAATGAAAAATGGTGCCATAATTGAAGTGGGCATGGGCTAAATCTCGAAGGGTGTGGTTCTAGAGTTGGTGGGTCGATCCCATTTGCATCAAAAGGGGATTTTGCTGTTTCTAGGGTTTGAGAAGGAAGAAGAGGGAGGAAGAAAGTAAAGAATAATGGGTAAGTTGTTGGAGTTGGAGGTTGTGAAAATTAAATACGGTTTAACTGGTTCCCTGCAACAGCATCCGCAGTGTGCACTTCACTTTCACTTTCTCTCAGTAGTAGGGAGTAGCTGAAACTAGGGAATATAATAATAAATGCTCTTTTAACTTTTCCTATCAAATATTATCTATTTTTCTAAAAAAATTATAATACTTGTTTTCTTTACCATAATTTATATGATACTAGTTAACAAAGTTTTTAATGAATGATTACAAAATTATTCACTTTTGTTTTTAATATCTTCCTTCCTTTTTATTTGCAATAAATGATGTTTCTCCAGGGAGACAGGACTCTCTTTGATCAGAGAGGAAGATAGTTTTAGGAACTGAAAATTTTTGTTAAACAAATCAATATATTAACATGTTTTTGCTTGGGACCAACTATAATTTTAAAGGAAAAAATTATCATTTTTTTTTTTAAAAAAAAAGTGGTGTAATTTTATTGAAATTAGGTTAAAAATTATCTTTGTATCTTCCATTCTCTGAATTGATTAGTAGGTGATATGCCAATTTTTTAAAGGAAAAACCGCAGTTGTTCTTCTGCACCAATAGTAACACTCATTTTCCAAATTAAAAGAAAATGCTAATACTTTTGAATAGGAAAGACGAAGAAGATCATAATTAATAATAACTATCAAAAGAGTAACAATGCCTTTTCCTTTCATCCAATTATGTGTTTTTCCCTCTATTATAGTTTACTCTATTAAATTGCATGTATTTATTGATTTATCTCACACTGACTCAATAATAAATACACTCCATGAATTATAAAGAAATTAAGAAGAAAGGGTGTTTGAGAGTTCAACATAAATTGCTTCACATGATACGAAGGATCCATGTCACGCATGATGTCCTTTTCAGTACCTAAATAGATGTTCTTGGCACTTCTCTTACATATTTAAACCAACCACAATAAAATTTGTGATTTTATTCTGCATTCATTGTACTTTTTATAATTTAAGGGTCTTAATAATAAGATTTTGTTTTTTCATATTTTATTTGAGAGAATTAGTTTATTTTTTAAATATCATTACTGTGTAATTTTTGTAATCCAACATTAGATGATCACAACTTGTTAATGTACCCGAGTATATTGTTTAATTTATTATTATGATCTAATTACATTTTTACCCAATGTTGTGAGAAAAACAAAAGTCTAGATAAGACACATAAACATTTATTATATAGAGAAAGGAAGTCTGAATAAATATTCCCCCTAAGATTTCTTATTTTTTCATTTATATATATTTATGTTTAATATTAAAATTTGAATAAATAATATTATTATTTGCACATTTATCTTAAATGTATAAATTTATAGTATATTATAAATAAAAAATGACATTATCATTATTATGTAAAATTATTATACTTTGTGTGAATTGGCTTAACAATGTCACACACATGAACCACTTTTGCAATTCAAAACTGTTCATCTTTCCTGTATTTCCACCAATATTTTTCTTTCTCTCAATTTTGAAGAGACATTCTTCTTTCTATGCAACTGTTTGAAAAGTAACCACTTTTTCAATTCAAAACCGTCTCCAACCTCTATTTCAATTTAAAATTGTTCCTCC
>Ga0123342_1007107_pt1 | contig 15026 bp, 5 predicted proteins | sample Turbeawhitnodule_FD_89960 | JGI IMG/M metagenome (GOLD analysis project Ga0123342, IMG submission 89960) | Root nodule microbial communities of legume samples collected from Mexico - Turtle bean Mexico white nodule | ecosystem: Host-associated > Plants > Roots > Nodule | place: Mexico: Nepantla... | reverse complement strand
ATATATATATATATATATATATATATATATATATATATATATATATATATATATATAACCTAAAAGAATAGGACTTATATGAGAAAAATATGATTATTTTCTTTTTAATTTTATAAAACGTTTTACACACAATATACTTTAACATAAAAATAATACAAATTTTTAAATTATTTAAAACTAAAACAAAGATATTAAGAATAATAACTATTAGTTTTTTTTTAATTTAAAAAAATCAAGTCAACTAACAAATATTTCTATACGACTATTTAAAAAAACAAGTGTACTAAGGATCGATAGTTACTTTAATATCATTAATAATTTTTGTATAAAATGCGATTTTATTTATTCAGTTATTAAATTGTAAAGATGTCAATTATTTGTGAAGTTTATCAAAAATTGAATAATTACAGTTTTATGTGTACATAATAATAAATATTAAATAATATAACAATAAATGAACCTATAGGTGCTGTGCTAGAGTATCATTCTTCCTCCATTTAGATATAATCCAGGCATGCGACTTTCATACTAAAGCCCGAAAAAATATTCTATAATTTTCTCTGTTTTTCAAATAAAATTACAACCGAAACAAAAGCATGCAAATTACAACATAATCATTGAAACAGTTGAGCAAGAAAATTTGTTGCCTACTGTGACACGTAACATCATATTCTTTGCGGACACATTCAAATCTAATACCAACAAAATTATCTTAAAAACTGAGTGATTGACAATATAAAATATTTATATTAATAATGTATAAAATAAAAACTCATTTAATATATTCAGATACAAACTTATAAAAACCTTAGTAATTAAATATGTGGACAAATAATAAAACGATGAAGTAAATTAAGAAAATGCAAAAGTTATAATTCAAAACAGATGGTAAAAAGAAAAGGTGGGAACATAATGTTAAAGAAACATAAAGTAAAATACATGGTTTGTGTTATTAATAAAGTATGCGTGGTAGCTATTTGAAAATATGTGGCACTTGTGTTGTGGGTATAAAGGGTTGATGAATGAATGAATGAATGGCGGTGAACTGCGAGGCACTTCCAAAAAAATGCTAATACTTTGTTGGACATGAGTTTTGGTAATTTCAAGCACAAAGGTAAAACAGAGAGAAAGAGAGAGAGTGTGTGAGAGTGTCCCATTCCCATCCCCCACACAAAAGGTGGTGGGAAAAAAGTTCTTTTTGTACACACTGCGATGATGGCGATGATGATGCCTGCAATCTCCAACACAAACACAAACACCATCTCTTCCTCTTCTCTCTCTCTTATCACTCTCTTCTTTCTTTGAAGCCAACCATGGGTAACCTCTTCTCGCTCAGCCTGTGATTAATATGAAAGTTGTGAGCATGGAGACAGAGAAGAAGTGTGGTTGCTGGTCTGTCCTCAAACGCGGTGTTAGAGGTGCGTGCAAACCTACAGCTTCCAGAGACTCTGCTAACACTATCCCTCGTACTAGTCTCGTTTATGATGCAGGTACATACACAACACAACATAACTAACAACTTTTTTCCACCTTGGAGAATTCTCCTTCTTCATTGCGAATCTCAACCACTATATTGTGTAGTGTCACTCCTCTCTCTCACACCAATGAATGATGCTTCAAATTTGGCCACACCCCAGGAGTCTCTTCTCTGTTTTTGCTTACTTTCTTCTGTTTCTGAAGCTTAACTTCTTCCTTCTAATTCCGAAATAAAAGTTTGTGGTTTTGCAGTATTTTATTTAAAATTTGGGTCTGACTTATCCCCCACAAATTTGTTTTTTAAGCGGAGACGTGTCTAAGCTATATAAGCTCTTATTAGGCACAGTCTTGGGCCAATGTAGAACTTGATTTTTTCAAAATACCTGATTCTGGGTTTGCTTGAAATCATGGAGTTTTCTGAGATGGTTATTTTTTTATATAAAAAAAAACTTTTCGTGGCAGGCATTTTTATGGAGTTTAATTATGATGTGGGTAGTTAAAAAGATGGATCTTTTCCAGCTTTCTCGCTGTGCTTTCTCAGAACCCTTTTTCACCATCTTCCTGTTTCAGACACTGTAAGCATAGAGTAACTGCATGATCCCCTTTGAAGGAACGTGGGGTGGTGCAGAGAGCAAACTGAGCTAGTCCCCTTGTAAATTCAAAAGGATTTATATTTTTCATTTCTGTAGAGAGGGAATGATTTTTCTGAAATTTGAAGTTTCACAGATTTTGTGGTTGAAAATATAAACCATGTTTTTTTTTAATCGTTGTGATATGATGGTTTCAATTGCATTGTCAGATCCAAAACCAAGTTAGATGCAATTATCACAAATCTTATTCATGAAGTAGTGGGAATTTCAAGAAGGAAACCTTCACATTCTTTTTTGTATTGATGCAGCAACCGAGACAAGATACCTGAATGCTAGTAATCGAGAACTTTGTCCTCCCCTTGAAGCTCGATTATCTTCTGATAACCCTGATCCCCCACCCCAGGAGACCAAGGCTGCATGCCAGCTTCTTCAATTTTCATTTCAAGAACTTAAAGCTGCAACTGGAAATTTCAGACCTGATAGCATTCTTGGGGAAGGTGGCTTTGGTTATGTTTTCAAAGGATGGATTGAGGAAGATGGAACCTCGCCAGCTAAACCTGGGTCAGGGATTACAGTGGCTGTCAAAAGCTTGAAGCCAGATGGCCTTCAGGGCCATAGAGAATGGGTGGTTAGTAAAATATCTGCTTTGGGTTAGTAGATTGGTGTTGTAATGAGTTGTTTAGGATAGGTTGGAGATTGAATTGTAACATGGCATTTTGTTGATGCAGGCTGAAGTTGACTTTCTTGGACAGCTTCACCATCATAACCTTGTGAAACTTATCGGTTACTGCATTGAAGATGATCAGCGGCTTCTTGTTTATGAGTTTATGACCCGTGGAAGTCTAGAAAATCATCTATTCAGAAGTTAGTTTCTGCCTTTCCTTTTCTACGTAGAAATTATATGGACGACTGTTATATATATCTAGAGATTATGTGGCAACAGTTTCCAGGTTTCCTGCACAAATCGTTCGTTTGCTATTGCTTGAATAATTAACCAAAACTAATGAAGTGATCTGCTTTGGTTAATCTGTGACTTAATGCAACATTGTAGAATTCTTTCTTCATCTGCATATATTTTGCATTTCTTTTTCCCCTTGTAGGAATGATTTATTGGAGCAATTAGTGTGGCTTGTATCACAACTGATTACTGTCTTTTTCATATAAAACTTAAAATTAACTAGCCAAATGTTTGGTCATTTATCATGAAGTGTTTCTTGAGTAGTAGCTAATGACTGTATATAGTAAAAGGAAAAAAAGTTATACATTCTGTGGGAGTTGGAAATACTCCATAGATTTACCACATAAAAATATCAAGTACTCAAGGATATTTAGAAGAAATTTCATGACTTCATACTCTTTCCATAATGTTCTCTATATCATCTAATAACTTTTCCTTTTCACTCTTTATTTGCCTTTTCCCTTCATTGCTTTCCATATTCTTGATGATGATGATAGATCTGGAACACCTTACAACTAGTTATTCTGTTCTGGTCCCTTTCCTCTTGATTATTGTAGCTAACAATTAAAGTGCCGATTTTGCCTCAATTTGAAGGAACCGTACCCCTCCCGTGGTCCAACAGAGTTAAGATAGCCCTTGGTGCAGCAAAAGGATTGGCCTTCCTCCATAATGGTCCAGAACCAGTCATTTATAGAGATTTTAAGACATCTAACATTTTGCTTGATACGGTATGTGGTTACTGAAATAAACCAATCAGTTTCAGAGAAGTTTTTTCAATTACTTATTAACATGTACTATTTTACAGGAGTATAATGCAAAGCTTTCAGATTTTGGTCTAGCAAAAGCAGGACCTCAAGGAGACAAAACACATGTTTCTACCAGAGTAGTTGGAACTTATGGTTATGCTGCTCCAGAATATGTCATGACAGGTAAGGATGGCACTCTTTAGCTTCCCATACACCACAAAGCTTTTGCATATGTTGTGGTGAAAGTTGTATTCTAGACTACAATTTCTGCTACAACGCAGACATTAAGGAAGCATATGCCAATCATTACATAATTGTTATGAAGACTGAGATTATCCTTTGTTTATCATGTCAAGATAATTGACCTGATGTGTTTATTTAGCTTGTTTTTCTGTTTACTTATGTCTTTTAGCTTCAATACTTCCAACATTTGCAACACATACACTTGTCCTAGACTTCAGAGGATGTCTTGGATAAGTATTTTACTCGCTAACAAGAATACTCAATTTATTTCTAGTGTCATTGACAAAATAGAGCTTTCAAAGAGCATCAAAATGTTAAAATATGCCGAGACTTGTTAGCATTCTGATGTTTCATCCCATGTTCATCTATCCACACACCATAATATGGTGTAGAAGTCTTTCTATGACCTGTCAGAACTAAACAACTGCATGATTTTCTGTTTCTTTTCTTTTACCAGGGCACTTGACTGCTAAAAGTGATGTTTATAGCTTTGGAGTTGTGTTACTTGAGATACTAACAGGAAGAAGATCAATGGACAAGAAGCGCCCTAGTGGGGAACAAAATCTTGTTTCTTGGGCTAGGCCATACTTAGCTGACAAGCGAAAGCTCTACCAGCTTGTGGATCCTCGCCTCGAGCTAAATTATTCTCTAAAAGGAGTGCAGAAGATTTCCCAGTTAGCTTATAGTTGCCTCAGTAGAGACCCTAAATCTCGCCCCAACATGGATGAAGTTGTGAAAGCGCTTACTCCATTGCAGGAGCTTAATGACCTTGCAATTTTGTCTTATCACACTCGCTTGTCTCAACAAGGGAGACGGAAGAAGAAAGATGGAACTCCACACATTACATACACACAATCCAAGAGCATGAGGGCCTCTCCCTTGAATACCAGCAAGCAGCATCGATGATAGGAAGGAAGTGATCCTCTTCTTTATTGCTGGCTCAATCAAACCAAGGTTGGAATGCCTCCTTTGTTGTGTTGTTGTTGTGTGGAGATGGACTTTTGAAGCTTACATATTTTTTGGGTGTTTAAAATATGTCAGGGCCAGAAGAATGAGGAAAGAGTGATGAATGATGATACATTGATTTTATTTGAGCTCTTTTATTAGAGAGCTAACCATCAATATGGAAAGAAACTTGTCATTTGCTTATGCTGTAACTGAGAATTCCCCTATATGTATATGAAATGCCTCCCTTCTCAGAAAGTCTTTTGCAGCAACCAGAATCAATTGCATTTTTCAGTGGTTCTTTCTACTTTAATGGCCAGATTTTCTTATCTTAAAATCTATTGACCAAATCATACGTGTAGAGCACACCAAAATTTGTTTGCTACTATAAGCATTCTATATCTTCAGCAGCATTTATTGTATAGACTTTTAGGACATTAAGGCCACAAAGCAAGATGTTAAGTTGTTCAACATCTTCTATTGTTTGGACACATACTTGTTGCAGACCAGTATATATCCGATTCTATATTAATTGGGTAATGTTAAAAAATAAATATCCACCCGAATCAGTATATATACTTGATAATACCAACATAGATAGCATATTTTTTATCTTTATGCATAGCATAATTGTCTGTGGACTGTATTCTGTTAATATCTGTCTTGCTTGATAATTTGAATAGGAAAAAGGAATCTGAATTTGCTTTAACTTATTCGTTTTTGTAAGAAAGGTAGTCACAAAGTTTCCATTACCCTCAGTAATTTGAAACTTATGCCATTCCTAGCATCAATCATGCTATAATCTTTCGTAAGCTAGCACCGTTTCTTTTGAAGATGCCTGGCATGAGAGAATAGGCTTCTGTTCTTTTTTATGGGCACATGATTAGGCTTTTTTCTTTTCAATGATTTGACATTATAGATAATAAAGGTGTCCCGACCAAATTGAGAATACTTTCATGGACCATGTTGCCCCCATCTCTATAGTTTTGTCACATGCAATGCAACTCATCCATTGCTCAAATTACAAAATTCAACAAAAAAAAATTTGAGGCTTAATAGTGAGGAATTCACCTTGGTAATGATGACACGGGATCTAAATTTATGATTCTGCCTATAATGCTGACTAGTAACCAAATTTCTCACTGAACTTTTATTCTTGGCCAAAGAAAATTTTGAAACACAATGCTCTTGCGACTTCAAGTTGTTTGGTGCATACCTTTTTAATAAAAAAAAATTCTTGGTTTTCACATCTACCCTTTTAAATCAATATTTATTCTCAAAAGAACAGTGTCCACCGCAAAGTTGATCATGGAGGTGTTTGCTTTTTGGCAAAAGAAATGGAGACATGTATACGTACTACTCACTCCTGGTAGCAAGATTCTTACTGATTCAACTTACAATATTTACCTCAGCAAGATTAGAAATCTGGGACAGGACGCATGCTTGGTAAAAAACAGGTAAACATCCTCGTTAACTGGGGACAAATGAATAGTACAATGGCAACCCAATCACTATTATAGGCCCTGCCAAAAGTCTGTGATATATCTTTATTATAGTTGTTAAAGCTACACTTACGAATCCAATTCATTTCCTGCAAGAAAGAAACCCAGTGAACACCATATCGTGACAAGAAGCCAGAAAAGTAAAAGGCAGGAATACCAGCAATAATGCCTTCTCAGTGGTTACTTAGGTGGCGACGAAAACCTTTTTCTCTCGCCTTATTATACCAGCATGTGCATATCCAAGCTAGTGGCAAGAAGATTCACTGACCAATTATTTAACCTGTGGGTACTCAAATCATAAGTAGGCATGGTTTAAGACCAAAACACATTACCCAATTAATATCCCAGCATGCATATTATTATGATACAAATATTGGACTAAATATCTACTAATGTTTGATCTTATCTTATCATTATTAGGATAAACCAAATGCCTCTGAATGGTCCATTTTTAACACTATGCATATGGTCCTTCAGATAAACAAAAAATTAGGCACTAAATACAGTTAACTAGGAGGTTTTGGACCAGGAAGTAGTGTGAGTGACACTAACACCAACACTGCAATCAAACACACTATGGAAAAAAAAATGTAACATAGTGATACCAGATTCCCCTCCTTGCTTTTCTGAAACAATGAGCGTCAGGTAATACGGTTCAATGGGCAAAACTCCTTATCTATTATTACCGTTCTTTCCTTTTTCCCCTTTAAGAAAAAAATTGTCAGAATGGTGCATCATTTCTTTGTTCTTGTAAGATAGTCCATATTCTCTAGGACGTGCCACAGAAATCCAATACGGTGCCAGTTTTTGAAAAAAAAATAAAAGATTTAACATCTTGGTGATGTTTAGTTCCCAGAAAGTTCATTGGAATCTTATAATTTTGAACTAAAATTAGACCCTTGTTGCCATATCTGCATGATTATGACTTTCTGCAAGAACTTCCAAAGAAAGTAGCAAGGGGTCAATCTGGTTTATGCCCATGACCTTGAGATAAACTATGCTACAATTACATATACTCAACATTCGTGGGCTTCAATGTCATCAAATGTAATCATTCATATCTCAAATTGGGTTTTGACAGCAGGAACTGTTAATAATTATGTTCTAAACCAAGTCCACTTATTCAAACTATGTGTGGTAACCATATTTGATTTTTGTATTGCTCAACTTTTTTTAAACAAATTTACCTATTTAGGTAACTTTTTGTTTAAAAAAAATTTGCAAGTTTAAGTCACTGGTCATTTTGAAGTAGTGTTCACCTAATTAACAAATTTACTATATTTTTTACACTGAGTTGGACATTTAAATGACAACTTCTTTTTTACATTTTATGCCAATATTTTAATTTGAAAAGTTAATTTTATATTATTATAAAATAATTATAAATATATTGACGTAGTTAGTTAGAAACACTTAATTTATATATTTTTTAATTATAATAGTATTATTTTAAAAATAAAAGTTAGGCATTTGAGTATTTTAAAACACACATAGTTGTTTTTAATGATAAATTTTTAATATTTTTAAAAACTTTGGGCTTAGGTTAATTATTTCATTATAAAGAGTTTTATTAATGTAATTTAAAATAGTTAAACAAAATTAAAAAAAATATGGTAAATATTTAAAAAAATTATTTTATTTTTAAAATAAAAGTAAAGTGTAGAAAATGTTGTAATATTTGCATTAATTAAAAGTAACATACAGAATACTTATTAACATATACATTAACATTTTTTATTGCAATAATTAAAATTATTATGTAATTTATTGATTTTTTATTTATTTCATTATTAATTTAAAAATAATTTAAATATTTTTATTTCTTCATGTAAACTAGAAGTGAAAAATAATATTGAAATAAATTATGATAAAATCTTAATTAATTTTTCATTGAAAGAAAGATAAATTTTATAATATATATATATAACTTTCATTGTGCATGGCAGTACATTTCATTTCATTAAAATGAACACTTTTTTACTCATCCATTTCATTGTGAATAGGTTGTAGTTTATCTTCATTATAATCCTTTTAAAAAAAATACTCTTTTAAATTACATAAGCAAAACTCAAAATATTGGAATAATAAACTTAAACTTAAATTTAAAAACACACAGAAATACATATTAAAATAATTAAATACATAAAATTTTATTTTAAAAAATAACACCGTTATAATTAAAAATATAAATGAAGTGATTTTAATTAATTACATTAATTTAATTCATATATTTATTATTAGTTCACACAAACGTAATTAACATTTTAAATATATATATATATATATATATAAATAAATAAAAGATCATCAAGTAATTACTTACTGAAAAAAAATCGATTTCAATTAAAAAATATCATTTAAATAATTATTTTAAGAAATACAAATTGTTAGATACCATTTCTTCATATAATGTCAACCCTTTTTTTTTTTAAATTCTCCTCAAATACCTAAATAGATTAAGAAATTGTCCTATTTTAGGTGAAAACCCACCATCTTTCATCTAAAGTATTTGAAAGTCAATTTCTTAAAAAAAATAACTTTTTCTGATAGAGTAAAGACATAGTTAAGTGTAAGAATAAAAATATTATAGTTGAGTTGAAGTATTAATATATATTGAAATGAATTATTCAAACTTCATTTAAAATAAAAATATTTCTTTAAAATACTTTATCTCTACTTTTTATATCTTCTCTTTTAGAATTCATTATTTCGTATATAAGATCCTGTCTTAAGGATTTCAATGAAAAATAAAGCAAATTTGTCTAACTAGAATTCGTTTAGAGTAAGTTTTTTTTTGTCTCTTTTCTTGAGTTAATTTTGGGAAGTTTTGCATGCATGATGACGAAGAATTTTGCATATGGTCCTTCTAGGACAAGGATGCATATCTATTAGTTCACGGTCACAACAATTTGTTTAAGTAATTGATAAACGTTTTTTGTGTTTAGATTTAGATTTACTGTATTTTAGGAGAAGTCATAAGCTTGACTTTAAATAAACAAGCTTTAACCAGTAACTTAAATGATTGATTTTTTTTATAGAACCTAAGGATAGATGATTTAGGTGTGAATGCGATTTGATCACAAGATTTTGATTTCTATGTAGAGATTGTATTTTGTTTGAAAACTATTTAAATAATTAAAATTGAGTGATATGTGAGTTTTGGTTAATAGATGATTGTTTTATAATATTTTGAAGATACTCTTGTTCAAAAGTTGATATAATGACTAGGTTATGTATGTTAAGGTATAAATAATAAAGTTTCTCAAACTGTGTTTTGAATATGATTTAAATGAATATAGTTAGTTCTTATGACTTTCCATGTCTTAGTTTGTGGATTTGATGTGAATGAGTATGTATATTGAGTTTGAATAATCAATGTTGAATTGAAATGAGTAAAGGATGACATTTAAGCAGATTACAATTGTATTTGTTAAATGAATTTTTGGTAAAACTTTGAACAAGTTTTGGTTTTGCTGCACAAGGTTGATTTTTTGATATTTTTGTTGAAGCTTAAGATTTTCATCCAAGTGAAAATAGAACATAAATTCAAGTTTTGCTTTTGGTATATTTTCATTCAAATGAAGAATTTTTCGCTCAAGCAAAAATAGAATTGCAACTCAACCCTGCTGCCAAGCGAGGAAAATTTCACTCAAGCATATATTTGTAATTTATATATTGAGAGAGAATTATGTGTAATTTATATTTGATGATAGATTTGTATTATATTGAATTGATTTGCGAATTTGTCAATTATAAGATTTTTTTATACACATTTGTATTATGAAATGTTGAACTACTATCATTTTATTATGTATAATAGTAAATATTGATACATATATAGAACTATATCAAGAAAGGAATAGAGATCCACTCCAAACTCTCTCTCTTTTTTAAAAATGTATATTTATATATATTTGACATGTTTAAGTAATATTATTTTGAAATACTTAATAGTTTGTAAATGTCTTTCTTATGCTATATGTTTTCATATTTTTTTAGGGTGTTACAAATAGTACTTTTTTAAAATTAAAATAATCTTAATATTATATAATAATTCTTAAGATATGGTTAACACAAAACACGGTTTATAACTTTGTCTTGCTTCTTCAATTACTCTAACTTCACGCATAAGAAATAACATTCTTTTAAGTTTAAACTCCCAAATGGAGATACAAACTTAAATATTATTTTGGCACTTAAATTTTAAATGTTTTTTGGTACTTTACATAATAAATTTAACTACTTCAAAAATATATTATTTGAGAAACATACATTTTACTAGTTAAACATATTTTTTTAAAAATAAATCGAACATAATTAATTTCACAAGAATTTTTATGATGCTCCAAAAATTTAAGAAATTTTACTTATTTACTCATTTTTATTAATGAACTCAGTATCAAGTTGTTGTTGAGTTGCAATGTATTTGAACTTGTTCAACTATTGACTTGAAAATAAATATAACAAAACTCTTAAATTTATTTGTTCATTCTAAAGACTCTCTCATTATAATTTAATTAATATTTTAATAATATAATAAACAGAAAAGAAAGCAGAAAAATAAACTCTGGGATTTTACCAATTGTTGTATTGTGTTTCTATACATGCATACTGTTCATATTATTTGGATTTTAAAAAATTACAAATTTCGGTTCTCTATTATGTGTAGTGGAAAATAAACTGTTTATATATATATATATATATATCATTTATGTTTGTGAACGAAATTATTAACATTAATTTTTCAACATATTTTTTTTATCAAAATTTCATTTATTCTTATAAATTAATAGAAAGCCGTATACATAAAAAAAACATTTTTTTTTCTAGAAAAGTATATCATGATTTAATTTCCCTCTTCTTTGAACAGATATACCAAAATAATTGTCAAGAAAATTCTAAGTGTAACTTCTTTTAACATGTGTTCAATATTCCTATGAAATAAGTTTTTTTTTATAGTAATTTCTTTTAAAATTTTCAATCTACTGAAGAGACAAAATATTTTATATTACTTTTTCAAATTGAGTATTTAATGTACTAAATATTTTTATTTGTGAAACTATTTAAGTCAACATTTTAAAAAAAAAATCCAGTTTAAATGTGAAGTCAAAAGTTTAAAAATCTCTAAGATGTCGTTCAAAAATGGTTAGTATAAAAATAATAATGAACATAAAAAGATTGATTCATAAACAAAAATATAATGAAGGAAATATATTTACCTAATTAATAGAATCAACTCAATTGTGTATTTACTATTTAAGATTTCGAAATTATATTTTCCAATTTATAATTTATACAAAATATATTCAGGAAAATCAAATTTTTAGCACTGTCCTGTTGTTTGAAGATATAAATTATGATGGTTTACAGAGTTAAAAAGTTAGTGACACAACTTTGCTTACATAGTTTGTGAAATTTTTTATTTATTTTCACTTAATTTTAACAATATTTTTGTTTGCAAGCCCATGTTTTGAAATAAGTACGATACATATTATTAGTGAAACAACTATTCAACTCAATAACACTATCGATGAAGAAATTTAAAGTAAAACATTACATATTAATATTAATTATTGTAAAATATTACATTATTATAATAAAAAATTCAAAATAAAATAATTATAAATTAATTAACTCTATACTACATTAATTAAAAGAAGTCAACTACAACAACATAATAATACTATAAAGTTCTATCAAATCATGGAGAATAATACTAATTTATTAATACAAAAATCTTCATTTTATATAAACTAAATCATAATTAAATTCAATTAAGAGTTTAACTACAGTAAATAAAATTTACTCGCATTTAAAAATACACATAACTTAAAATAATAAATATAAATAAATAATGCTTGTTTGGGTCATCCATTTCAATCATAAGCAGTGCACCAAACCAAACCCATGATTTAAAAGAGAAAAACTAAACACTTTCCAACTAAATTTGACTTTTCATTGTTTATAATTTTTCAATTCAATTTTCTTACTTTTAAATTAATTGGTTCCATTTTGAAAGTCCGTGTAAGTAATATTAGCTTTCAAGAAACTCATTTTTTCTAATAAATGTTTCTTTTATACACACGAATGTGGAATCTAACCATCAATCTCATTGAAAGATGTATAACAAGAAGGGGAAGAATTTGATCTCAATAACTGACATTTATCAGTTGCAGAGACATACATATATATATAACTGTCATTCTTGTCCGTGAATCATTAACTAGTCTCCCCTAAAGCCAAACAGCTCCCCAGCCACACTTGAAGGAATCAAACATGGACACTAGTGTTATAACACTTATAACACAATCATTTATCATTAGCCCCAAAGTACCCTCCATGTGGAACCAGCAACTCTAATGAAACTAATTAATCTTGGTCTCCCAAAAAACCAACACTTTTTTTCATTTTCAAATGAATTTGTCTAAACCGGCTGTATCAAAACCAATTAACACTAGTTCAACTTAAACAGTACCTCAAACCAATCATCAAGCGCCAATGCTGTGTTAAAAAACTGTTTATCACACATGCAATGCAATACAAGACCAAGTCTTTATAGCAAATAATTTAAAAACATGATCTTTGACAAAAAATATTGAAGACTGTTTGTTTTTGTAAACACACTAATCCGTATTCAGAAGCACTTTGGATCGTCAAAGTACGATAAAAGAGTTTACTTTGGAAGCTGATCAGACGACAGATTTAGTCTCTTGTATATCTAACTGTTCAAACTGACACAAGATAGCCTCGATCTTTGTCCAATTTATCATTGTTTAATATCTAAAGATTCGATGGTTACCAGGGAAAATGAATTGGAAATCGTATGTAGATAATTCATGAAGTTCACATTAAAGATGAGAATGAAAAACTAAAAATGCATATTATATTCCACTACGCTTTCACTTTTTGATCTTTAATTGATCAAATGTGAAGAATTTGGACATGATATATATGCATGGCTAGACTACATAGATCACTCCTCCATTTAGCTTTCGTCTCATACTTTATGTCGGGTCACCTTGATATTAATGTAGATGAGAAAACCACAAGGTAGAACACACACAGATGCAATAAAGTTTGGTCTCAGGTTTCCTACCCAAAATCAAACCAGAAAAACCAGCACCAAATCAAGATCGATCATATATATATATGTGTACTTACTTACCTGTAGTGATAACCGCGATTCTTGTTGCACTTGAGTTAGAGCTTCTCTGGATTTAATGGTAGCACCAACTAGTTTCAATTCAAGATTGATCCAACCAAGAAGGAAATGTTTGTGATGCCAATATTAATCAACGTTGGAAGTAGTATAATCACAAGAGAATCTGATGAGTTGGGATGAGCTGGAAAGCAACAATTAGGGGGACTCAGCAATGATATAAGTGATATTGGCGCGGCTCAATCTGAGATCGTATTTTACTGCTTCTACATGTAAATCCGTCTTCGGATTGAACCTCACCAACATCGCTTTCTCTGCTTCCCATATCCCAAACACTAACATTCATCACTTTTCTCTTATAGCAGATGGAAAACATGCACAAAATCAGCACAAGGTGATCCCTTCAAGATCCATGTCAGAACTACATTACTGGGGGTGATGAAAATTTCAAGGAGTTGGACAGCTCTCTAGCTAATAGCCTATCTACCAAAAAGAAAGAAAAAGGCGTTTCAACATTAAACAATATCCCTAGGGTCCCATTATGCACCTAATCACAATTATTGAATGTCCTTGTTGTAAGTAAAGCATGAATATGAAATGCGACCATGATGGTGGAGCTGGAGGAAGAAGGCAGTGATATAAGGTTGGTTGATGTTTAGGAACATCACTATACTTACCACACAATTTAAATTCTTGATGGGAGTCACAATCAATGTATATCAGGTGCAACTATATATTCGCTAGCAGCATGCCTAAATGAAAATTAATAAAGTGGAAAGCACAAAACCCATAAATAGATTTATATTCCTACCAAACAGAAGTGGGTTCTCCACATTCTAAATCACGGGTATATATATCAAAAACTGAGAAATAGACAAACACAAAGGCATGTTTCTATTTATTTATTTATTTTTGCTTTATAAGTCGAGATATCTTACATACAGCTAGAACACTATCACTTCTACATCGATGACGATCAGGTAGAGGATTTCTTTCTTTTCTAAGGAAGAGTGCTACTCTTTAACTAGGTTTAGAGGGAGCTCAGTAGGTCAGACATGTAGCATATATTCATGCATGGCTTGGCTTCCAAAATAAAGAAAAAGGAATGGTTTAGTGTTGAATGACATACATGAGTAGCAAAATGAGAGGAATTCAAATGCTGGAATTCTGTGAAGAGAAAGAGTGAGAGAAGGATAGAGAAGATCTGAGAGGTTGAAGTGAGGACAGATGTGGTGGAGAAGCAGAGAATGTATATACTGGTAGGTTTTGCCTCGGGATGGGAAGGTGAAGAAGGTGAGTGGAATGATGTCAAGGGGGAGCAACACTTACTTTAGGGTTTGTCATGCTTAGTTTGCACTCAATAAAATCAAGCTATTCTGTCTTTGCGCATGCACCTGAAATATTCTT
>Ga0123342_1007106_pt1 | contig 15028 bp, 11 predicted proteins | sample Turbeawhitnodule_FD_89960 | JGI IMG/M metagenome (GOLD analysis project Ga0123342, IMG submission 89960) | Root nodule microbial communities of legume samples collected from Mexico - Turtle bean Mexico white nodule | ecosystem: Host-associated > Plants > Roots > Nodule | place: Mexico: Nepantla... | reverse complement strand
TTAATTTATGTCTTGACAGGTGGTGAATACGAGGAACCAGCCGAGGATAATTATGTGCCAAGAGATGAAAATTTCAGTAACATGAAAGCAAAAGAATTCCTTGAAATAAGAAAAAAAAGTTTTGGAAGAGTCGAACCCTTGCTCCACTCTTTATATTTAAAGACCACAACGAACGAATTTAATGGCTTCGAAGAAGTGCAGAGACTGTATGAAGGTGGCGTTAATCTGCCTATATCTATCCCTGGCAATAGTACTCCAAGTGTCCTTGAGTTCCCAACACCTCATGTAATCAAAGGTAACTAAGTCTCTTGGCACACCAACGTAACTACTTCCACACATTACATTATTTGTTAATTTTATTTTCTTTCTTATAATTTTGTGTAGAAAGCAAGTTTGCATGGATGACGGATGAAGAATTTGCGAGAGATATGATTGCCGGTGTAAACCCTATTGTAATTCGCCTTCTTAAAGTAAGTGCAAATGTATAGATCACTATATATGTTGAAATATTCTATTGTCTTGCCCTTTCTTTCTGATTATTGGACATCTTTATTAATGGCAGATGGAGGAGCTGGCATCGCCATGCAAGCTACTTTGCAACTGTACTCAACCAAGTACAATAACAAAAGAAAAGTTGGAGATCAACATGAATAGGGTCAAAGTAGATGAGGTGATAATCTAAACATACTAAATAAAACATTTTGATATCTTGGGAATATACAAAGTAGTTCAATAATTTGTGGAGGTACCTGAAGTGATATTGTTTGAGATTCAGAGGTATATGAAATTAACAAAGTGATCACTGAAATTAAATTTGTGGAACAGGCATTGGCTCATGGGAGATTGTTTATATTAGATTACTATGACGCATTCATGCCGTATTTGACCAAGATAAACGAGCTTCCTTCTGCAAAGGCTTATGCCACCAGAACATTCTTGTTCTTGAAAGATGATGGACATTGAAACCACTTGCTATTGAATTAAGCAAGCCACATCAATGTGGAGATCGTTATTTGGGTACCGAGAGCACAGTGGTGCTGCCTTCAGAGAAAGGTGCGGAAAGTACAATTTGGCAATTGGCCAAAGCTCATGTTGTAGTAAATGACACCAACTATCATCAGCTCATAAGCCACTGGTATACATACAACAAATCCATCTGCTACCAACATACATATGCAAACATGTTTAGTCTATAAATTTAATGTTGTAACATGTAACATTCCTGGTGTGTGTCACAGGTTAAATACTCATGCAGTGATTGAGCCATTCGCCATAGCAACACATAGGAACCTCAGTGTACTTCACCCCATTTATAAACTTCTTCATCCTCACTTCCGTGACACCATAAGTATCAATGCACTTGCTAGGAAATCCCTAATTACTGCAGGTGGCATTGTAGAGCAAACTTTTTTGCCTGGACCGTATTCCTTGGAGATGTCTTCCGCTGCATACAAGAATTACCAAACATTACCAAACGATCTCATCAAAAGGTAAGTTAAATGTATTAAATTAGAAACATCAATGTGTCCAATTATGAATGGCAAAAATTGAGATAGCCTTGTTATCAAAATAACTGCTTTTTTTTTTTACTTTTGACTAATTTAGAGGAATGGCGGTTAAGGATGTCTCTGCCCCTCATGGCCTTAGTCTTGCGATAAAGGACTATCCTTATGCTGTTGATGGACTAGAAATATGGGATGGTATAAAGAGTTGGGTACAAGAGTACGTCTCTCTGTATTATTCAGAAGATGATGCAGTTCAACAAGATACTGAATTACAAAAATGGTGGAAAGAAGTTGTGGAGAAGGGTCACGGTGACTTAAAAGATGCAAAATGGCCTGAAATGAAGACTTCTGAAGAGCTGGTTGAAACTTGCACTACCATTATATGGATTGGTTCAGCTCTTCATGCTGCTGTTAATTTTGGACAGTATCCTTATGGAGGTTACATTCTGAACCGTCCTACACAAAGCCGAAGATGGATCCCAAAAGAAGGAACTCCAGAGTATGATGAGATGATAAAGAATCCTCAAGAAGCTTATTTGAAAACAATTACTCCAAAGTACCAGACCGTTATTGATCTTACAGTGATGGAGATTCTATCAAGGCATACATCATACGAGGTGTATCTTGGACAAAGAGACAGCTTGGACTGGACTGCTGATCAACATGCAAAAGATTTGTTCAAATCATTTACAGAACGCCTAAAAGAGATTGAGGATGAAATCTCTAAAAGGAACCTTAACCAAGAACTTAGAAACCGAACTGGACCAATCAACTTGCCCTACACTGTGCTTCTTCCAACCAGTGAAAAGGGGATAACTTTCAGAGGAATCCCTAACAGTGTCTCTATCTAAACACGCATGGTGCTTTCTTTTGTGTCATGTTTTTACTTTTCAATAACATATGCATGTTATGTGATAACATGCCTCATTGTGTGTTCTTGTTTAAGTCACATTTGTTTTCGTCCACCTTTTGTACCCTCATAAATAAGCTTATTAGCAGATTTTTTTTTTATGAATGGGACCTTGTTATTTGACCTCTCAGTTGTATTATTCAAAGTCATGTAACATAGATACGGACACTGATACAATACGGACATGGATATGTGAATATGTAAAATTTCTAAAATGTAAGACACGGGACACGGATCTATATATTATATAATTATGAATTATATAAAGTGACAATAAATATTTATGTGTATAAGTATGTTTCAAATTATTTTTTGGAGCGAAAATATGTTTTTCATGACTGGTTCACACTGATTTGTTTCTTAGTTTTATAATCATAATAAGAATTTGTGCAACGAAGTTTGAATTTTGAGAAAATTAATGTATTTTTTCTTTTTAAAATTGTGTTAGAACCTCCGACACTGTCCGATTATTATCATAAATAATATTACATTTTATCTAACTCATTCTTATTCCTTATATTTTTCTTTTAATTATTTAAAAAAAAAACATGTCATTTCGTTCTCCAAAACTCTTACTGTCCTTAGACAATATTTTTACCTGCTCAACAGCCAATTTTAATAATATAATAACAAATATTAAAATTTTAAATTAAAAAAAATATAATTAAAATGCTTTTATTTTGAGTTTTCAAACTAATATTTCTATCCTTTTACTGATATGAATCACCCTTAAAAAAATCGTCAAAAATTTTTCTCACGTCATTGATATATAGGTTCATTCTTTTTTTTATTAAACAAAAATTCCCATGTTGCACGTGTTCTATTTTAACGCAGTAAAAGTCAATAATTGAAAATTAAAATTTGTCTTCTTTATAGTAATTCATATTTAAATATTGCAAGAGGTTTGCAATGATACAATCCATGGTCGCATTGCTTACTGTAATCAACTTGAAGTCTCTTTCATTGAGAGATATTAATATAATTAAGAAGATAAGGCCACGAGGTTATATAATATTGTTCTACCTTTTATTATTATCCTTGGTAGTAGTGCATGCGTTGATTTAGTCGACCACATGACCAATTTGCCAGAAAAAAAACATTTTCATCATGTGCCGTTTTACTCTGTTTCATGTTTGAGATAAAAAAAAATATATATATATTAAAGAAATAATTTGAGTATAAAAAAATATAATCAAATGAGCATAAAAGAAGCACACACATAACAATTATTATATAAATTTTGTTTACACCCATTTATATAGATACTTAATATAAATATTATACTTTCTTTTATTTCTTTTACATATTATTATCCTCTGTTTTCTTTCTTTATACAAGCATTAACATGCAATTAGTTTGATTGAAATTGAATTTTTATTCTTTAAATAAAATCTAAATTATAAGAAATGTTTTAAAATCTCTATTTTTTTCGTTTTTTCTGATTAAAAAAAAAAGAAATGTTTAAAAATATGTGATATGATGGAACTTACTAAAAGCAAACCTTTTTTTAATAGCATTCAGAATGTTGTTATCGTTTTTAGCATTGAAAATTAGTTTCTTGCCACTAGAATCAATGAATCGTCATCCTTGCTCTTCACGTGACTTCTAATCTGCGGGCTACCTTATGTTAACTAAGAGGGGTGATACAATACCACAAACAGGAACAAAAACATTCACATGTCAAAAAAAACTTATTGTTTAACTAATGGTCGCAAACAAAATTGCTATTTTTTTTTACTGGTACGACCGGACGACTGGGTGAGTCCCGAATCATCTGATCATTTGACCACAATAAGAAGATCACGTGATAACATGGGTTGACCAAGTCGGTAGGGTTAATCTATAGTTGAAAAGTGTTTAGCACAACCCTAAACACGAACAAACCCATTAATCTGACCCATCAACGAAGGCCCATTAAGGTAATCCAAGAATCAGGTACGTCATTATCTACAGTACTCTAATAATCGAGTGTCCATACCCTGACTGACTTGATGGTCGGAGTGTCTTCTGCAGCTACTATCCCAACCAGGACTATCAGACGACCGAGAGGAGGAAGGTGAAGCAAAAAACAAAGAGCGATAATGATCGACCGAGTGAAAGAACAAGACAATTGTTCTCTAAGCCCAACTCCCGTTCGAGAACGGTTTTTCTACATTTCATTTTCAAAATTTATTATTTCAAAATTACAATATAGTTAAAAATTATTTAATTTAAAAAATTAATATAAACTAAGAAATTTAATTTAAAAGAAATAAACTCTATGTTGGGAAGTTAATTTTAAATGATGATACTTTTTATAAGATATATATTGTATATAATTTAACAAAGAAATATATTTTGTAATCTAAAGTAAAAGAAAAATGTTGGAAAGGGTATTTAATTGGATTTTTTAAAACATTTTCGCATATACTAAACTATATTGGATGATTTTGTCGGAAAACATACGTTTGAAAAAACTCGTTTTTCAAGAAAAGAAGAAGGAGAATAAAACATTTATTTTTTACAAGTTCATATAATATATGTTATAAATACTCTTTCTCCAATCTCTTTTGAGTTTTTCCACTATTCTTTTCGATATGTCTTTAGACTTCATCACAATCCCAAATTTAAGAGTAAAGTTTTTCATTTCACTATATATAATAATAATGTGTAATAGAATAATAAGATAAAGAATATTAGTATAAGATTTCTAATAAAATAACATAATAATATATATATATATATATAAAAGTTAAAATTAGAATTAAAGCCGGGTTTGAGTGTATTTGTTTTTCTTTTAAAATGTAAAATCCATGTTTATTTTTGTTCTCATTTTTATTCATTATGAAAATTGTATTTCATTTTTTCCCGTTTTGTAATAAGAATTTCCATACATGATGTTTTGGTACTATCTTAATTAGATTAATTGATTTCTTTTTTAAATTAAAAATATTTTTCATAAAACCTCAACCTTTTTAGTATGTAGAAGAGGAACTCCCAACAAACAGAATTATAAGCATTCTCATAATCTATTTTGAAAAAGACACAACTTTTCTTCTTCCTTTTTATCTCTTTCAAAGCCTTGTTAGCCACCAAAACATTGTCCAATAACCCCCTTGCCTTCAATAAAAGTTGATTGTCTAGTGTATATAACTTTGTTTATTACCTTTTTCAACCTTAAAGACAACAACTTCAAAACAATTTTATATAGACATCCAACTAATGAAATAGGTTTAAAATCACCCAGCTGTTGGGGATTATCGACCTTGGGGATCAAGCAAATGAAAGACGCATTGGACTCCTGGGTCATCTACCTCGAGTCACAAATTCATTAATAACTGACAAAATATCTTTACTTAAGAACTCCCAGCAAAACTTAATAAACCCAAAGTTGAACCCATTAGAACCATAACTATTTGAACTATCACAACTCCAAACAGCTGACTTAATTTCCTCCTTAGAGAACTCTCCTTCCAACATACAATTGCCCTCACCAGATATTGAATTGAATTTGATATTATCCAGTCTCACAGGAACCCCTTCATATTTGACAAACGTTGATTTGAAGAACTCTTTGACCTTATCTTTCACCACCTCCCTATCATCGCACCATTGCCCATTCACAAAAACTCTGTTTACCCCGTTCCTAGTCCTCCTCCACTTTACGGAAATGGAAGAATTTAGTGTTGAGATCACCATGCTTCGGCCACTTATGACGCGCTTTTTGTTGCATTATAGCTTCTTACTTTAAAGAAAATCTTATTTTGTTCTGCCAACAAAAACCTCTCCTCTCTTCCTTGCTCGTCTAGCTCATTTTCATTGTCTCGTGCATCAAATTCTTGAATTTTCTTGCTCAACTCTTCCCCCACCTTATTGACATTCCCAAAAGTGTCCTTGTTCCAAACCTTTAAATTCGCCTTTACCTTTTTCAGTTTTTCTTTGAATACAAAAATCCCCCCACCTTGTATCTTCTAATTGAGCCATTTATTTCTCAAAAAATCTTTAAACCTACTGTCACTTTGCCAAACATCTGAACGGTTTCACCCCCAAGCCGTAGTCATATCCTTAAGAATTATCGCACAATGATCAGAAACAGACCTGCGCTGATGACAAATTGCTTACTATCCGGCCAAATATTCAACCACTCTCTAGACACTAGCACCCTATCAATTCTACTCTTCACAGACCCATTCGTTTTATACCATGTAAATTTTCTACCCACCATTAGAATGTCCACAAACTCTGACTTCTCGATAAAGTTATTAAAACATCTTATCTCTCTTCTGTAATCTGAATACGAATAAGAGCTTTTTCTCTCCTCTTGACTTCGAATAGAATTAAAATCCTCTAACACGCACCACACCCTGTTACTCTGCCTTCTTCTGATCTCGCTAAATTCTTCCAGATTAACTTCTTTTCTTTCAAAGTACCGGAACTATAAAAATTCACAATAATAACATGGACCCATCGCCACCCCTCCACTCCCCTTCAATAATTGAGAAATTCTTTCCATTGAACGAGTGTAAAATATGAAAAATTGGTAGTTAAAACCTTGGTAGCTAATTAGATACCAATTTAGAAACTATTTATTAATAATAAAAACTAATTTAGAAACCAATAATTTTTTTAATCTTTAAAATGGTCTCTAATTTAATCGCTATAGTAACTAATTATTTTTTGTCTCTAAAATTAGTCTCTATTTAATGATTTTCTTATAGTGTATCATTGGTGAGAGTCTTGATTTGAAATTGTGTAAACCACTAAACCGTATAGGATAGATAGTCTTTTCTAGAATTGACAAAAACAAGCGCTTTTATTTAAGCATGTCATTTTTCAACATATTGTTGTGACATGCTTTTATGAATCTTTTTGAGAGACAAAGGAATCAAATATTCTCAATAACTTAGAATAAACATAAAAAGATTTTCATGAAATATAACGTTAACTTAATATTATGTGTTTATCGTATAAGTACAAAAATATTTATTAGACATGAAATAAAAAAACTATAACATATTATATCATATGTCAAAAGAAAATTCTTCATCTTACACACAAAATATAATCATATTTTACACTTTATTGTTTCCCAATACATTATCAATATATGTGTGGTTGAATATTTCTTTAACAAATTACACTACAAGACAATCATGAAATAAAAAATAATTTTAGAAACAAAAAATAATTAGTTGTTATAGTGACTAAATTAGAAACCATCTTAGGGATTAAATAAATTTTTGGTTTCTAAATTAGTTTCTATTATTGTTAAATGGTTTCTAAATTAGTATCTAATTAGCAACCAAGGTTTTTGCTACCAAATTTAGAATCTAAATAATTGGTAGTTAAAACTTGGTTACTAATTAGATACCATTCATAAACTATTTAACAATAATAGAAACTAATTTAGAAACTAATTTTTTTAGTATCTAAAATGGTATCTACTTTAATTACTATTGCAATTAATTATTTTAGTATCTAAAAATTGGTTTCTATTCGATGATTTTCTTGTAGTGTTTGTTATATAACCATTATATAATTAGATGCATGTTTACCATGGATTTTCTTGTTTCCGACGCCAAAAAATAGAAGTTCTTTTATTATTTGTCTTAATCAATTTACACGTGTTATAAATTGGTTTCTTTTTTAAATCAAAATAAGTCTCTATAAATCTCTTGGCATGAATATGTTTAATACTTGGTTACAAGATATAATTGATTAATTGTGTTTGAGATTTTTGTGATATCAGGTAAATCATTTGAGTGTAGAAAGACACAAGAAACGTTAACGAGATTAGACTAATGACATGGATAACATCAATCTATGATATAATAAAAGAGACTTTAATTAACAGTGAGTTGATATCTATATCACCTATGGAGTTTTTTTTCAGCAGCCACATATAATAATGAATCAAAGTTGGCAACTTGACAGTAAAAGAATGGTTGAAGGTTTCATCTCTCTCCATCTATAAATAACTCATCACTTTGCTTCCTTTCAACTCACAACCTACAAAGAATTTCAACTGTTGATATTATCATCATCATCATCAAGAAGAAGAAGTTGCAAAGATGTTTCTCTTTGACAAGAGCCAGAAGATCAAGGGTACTGTGGTGTTGATGCCAAAGAATGTGTTGGACGCCAACGAGTTAACTGCAGTGCAGAATGGAGGACTTGGTGGTGTTGTCTCTGGTTTCTTCGACGCCGTCGCCGACGTAGCAGGACAAGCAGTTGATACTGCAACTGCCATCTTAGCCCGTAATGTCTCCTTCAAGTTGATCAGTGCTACCTCCACTGATGGTTTGTTCTCTCATCTTCTACCTTTTTCTTCTTCCATTTTGTGCCACTCATGATGATTACATGTTTTTTCTTTTATCAGATAAAATATATAATAAATATGACAATTTTATAGATAGTACATTTTTTTTAACGAAGAATGAAATAAATTAAATTAAAACGAAACATTTCATAGATTCTAGCCCTTATATCACACAGCTAACTTTCACGAGTTTTTTTATCATGATGGTGTTATTTTTATTTATTTTTACAAAAATTGGGTCCGTTTAAAAAGAATTACAAATTTAAAAAAGTCGTATTAATTCGACGGGACTTCATATGCAAAAATTGTCCCAATTAGACACGACTCTGTCATGTCATACTGAAGTCACGACTCTGCCTTAATTGGAACGATTTGTGTATATAAAGTCGTGTTGAATTGACACGACTTGCCTAAATTTGTAATTTTTTTAAACAGACCCCATTTTGATAAAAAGCAAAAAAAATAACCCTATCATAGTAAAAAATCCAACTTTCACCCATAACTAAATAAGGTATATAGTATTCTCACGGATCTATGAAATTATTCCTTATAGTACATATTTTTACATGACAACTTGAGACAGGATAATATTATAGAACATATAGTTGTCCATATATATTATAATTAAATTTAGTTTTTTACTTAAAAACATTCTTATAAAACAGTTTCTTATTTCTGTCAGGTTGCTTTCTTTCAATAGTTTACAAAGTATTTATTAAAATATTTAGCATCTATATGACTTTTTTTAAGATTGCTGTTGGTTAAAGATACTCATCTTTTTGGTTTTATTTGTTTGTAGCAAATGGAAACGGGAAAGTTGGAAAGGAAACGTACCTAGAGAAGCATGTTCCAACGCTACCAACCTTTGGAAACAGACGAGATGCATTCAATGTTCATTTTGAATGGGATGCTAATTTTGGAATTCCTGGTGCATTTTACATCAGAAACTTTATGAATGATGAGTTCTTCCTCGTCAGTGTCACTCTCGAAGACATTCCAAATCACGCAACCATTCATTTTGTCTGCAACTCGTGGGTCTACAACTTTAAAAAATACAAAAAGGATCGTATTTTCTTTGTCAATAATGTAAGTCTGAATATATATATCCAAACCTAGCTACCTAGCCAGTTGTTTTGAATCTTTTGTTAGTAATAGTTTTCTAGTGTTTACAAGATTAAGCTCAGTACTTTTGCAGTCATGTGTATCTTCATTTCTTAAATGATTCATGAAAAATGTTGCAGACATATCTGCCAAGTGCAACACCACCTCCACTGGTTAAGTATAGGAAAGAAGAGTTGGAGGTTTTGAGAGGAGATGGAACAGGAGTACGCATGGAATGGGAAAGGATCTATGATTATGATGTGTACAATGATTTGGGGAACCCAGACAGTGATAAAACGCTTGCTCGTCCTGTTCTTGGAGGCTCCAGCACCTATCCCTACCCTCGTAGGGTTAGAACTGGTCGAAAAGCCACCAAAAAAGGTTAGACTTTTTGTCTTTTCTTTTATCATGTTTTCATTTTTTTTAAGGAAACTCATGGGAGCAAGTGGTTGGTCGGAGCTTTTTAAATAGAAAACATAGCAGTGGTTCTTTAAAGAATAAAAGGATAACAGTGACACTTTTCAGTAGAAAACAATATTGGCAACGTGCTTGGTGAGAAGAGAGGGAGAAAAACAATATTTTAATTGAGGAAAAGAGCAGAAAGGAGGAAGAGGTTTGTTTGCTTGAAGGGATAATGGAGAAAAGTTGACTTTATTTAATATGATCACCAATGAGGCATATACCTTATTTGATTTGATTTATAAGAAGAAACAGTAAAAGCAAAATCTCACCTCATTTGATTTGTACGAGGAGATTATATTTTTATAAACTATATATTTATTTACCTTGCTTATTTTCCATGCCCTTTCCTGCAAAATTCTAAACAAAATGAGATATCTGTATCCTCTCCAGCCAAAAGATATAGTTAAATATGGGAAATTTTTTACCCCTTTAGAATATTATACCTGGCTTTACTCTTCATCTTTAAATTTTGATTAGTGCTTAACAAAACATTATCATGTACCACAATGGGAAAAATGTAAGTGAGAAAAAGAAAGAAACGTGTTTGTGATTTAATGATAGACTTGACAATAATAAGGATTTTTTGTTGCAGGTTTAAGAATGTTTTGCTCTTTTGGCCTGCAATCTGTCAGTGTTCTGAATGTTTTCTGGTACTTGTGCTAATATTAAGTGTTGGATTGTTTTACAGATCCTAAAAGTGAGAAACTTGCGGGCGACATTTATATGCCAAGAGATGAAAAATTCGGGCATTTGAAGTCCTCAGATTTCCTCACATATGGATTAAAATCCTTGTCTCAACAACTGTTACCTTCTCTGGAAAACGTTTTTGACTCAGATTTGACATGGAACGAATTTGATAGCTTTGAAGAAGTGCGTGCGTTACATGAAGGTGGAATTAAGCTACCAACAGATGCACTTAGCGACTTTAGTCCCTTACCAGTCTTCAGGGAACTTTTCAGATCTGATGGTGAAAATGCCCTTCAGCTTCCACCACCTCATGTTGTGAGAGGTACCTTAATTCCACATCCTAGTCAAAACAATTTATGTTTGTTTAAACTTAGTATTTTCCAAACTTTCATCTGAACATAGTATTACATATGTTAACTTCTGTGAATTAAATAACCAATACAAACTTCTATGATTTGAGCAGTTAATAAATCTGCATGGATGACTGATGAGGAATTTGCAAGGGAAATGATTGCTGGTGTAAACCCAAATGTCATTCGTTGTCTTCAAGTAAGTTCATATATTAATTTCATGGTTAATCAGTGAAGAATGTTAGGTTTTTTATTGTTCCACTATCTTGTTAATGGACATATTTCTTCATTTTAATAATGGCAGGAGTTCCCTCCAAAAAGCAAGCTAGATCCCACTCTCTATGGTGATCAAACCAGTACTCTAACAACACAAAAGTTGGAAATTAACATGGGTGGGGTCACAGTGGAAGAGGTACTCATATACATATTTGTTCTAGCTCCACTATGTTAATACATAATTAACTATAGTCCTAATAATGACTTTTGCTATATTTCCAACAACAACTACTCTTTTGAGGAAAATATAATATTCATCAAGTGGAAACTGATGGGGTATATTAGCTGGCTCAACCACAAGGATAACACAAAAAGTTAAATCTATTTAGTATGTTAGAAATTGAAAACAATCACACTTTTTTTTTTCTTTACTTAGATTACTTTGGAATTATTCTTTGTGATTCAAATTGATCACTGAAGTTAAATTCTGTTAAACACAGGCACTTGCTGCAAAGAGATTATTCATATTAGATTACCAAGATGCATTCATTCCGTATCTGACAAGGATAAACAGTTTACCTACTGCAAAAGCTTATGCCACAAGAACAATCTTATTCTTGAAAGATGATGGCACTTTGAAGCCACTTGCTATCGAATTAAGCAAGCCACATCCAAGTGGAGACAATTTGGGTCCTGTGAGCAAAGTTGTGTTGCCTGCACTTGATGGTGTTGATAGCACAATTTGGCTATTGGCTAAGGCTCATGTAATAGTAAATGACTCTGGTTATCATCAACTCATCAGCCATTGGTGAGAACTTCTCTGACAATATTCAGTGAATCTATGGTGTATGCACGTAAATGAATTTATTATTAATACTTTTCTTCTTCTTCGTGTTACAGGTTAAAAACTCATGCAGTGATTGAGCCATTTGCCATAGCAACAAACAGGAATCTCAGTGTGATTCACCCCATTTATAAACTTCTTTATCCTCACTATCGGGATACCATTAATATCAATGGACTTGCTAGGCAAAATCTGATTAATGCAAGTGGCATTATAGAACAATCATTTTTGCCTGGAAAGTATTCTATGGAGATATCTTCCATTGCTTACAAGAATTGGATTTTCACTGACCAATCATTGCCAGCTGATCTCATCAAGAGGTATTATTAAATATACATGCATTAAGAAGGGAAAAAAAACAAGGAATACGTTAAAGGTCATCATCTAATCATAAACTTAACTATAATTTATGTGGTTTTACTAATTTTTATACTAATTATCTTAAAATTTACATACATTTTTCGTTAAAAGAGACATTTCAGGGTATCCAATCTTATTGAGAATGGTTAGTAACAACTTTTTTTTTCTTTTTGCTTAATCAAGAGGATTGGCAATTGAAGATCCTTCTGCTCCTCATGGCCTTCGTCTTCTCATAGAGGACTACCCTTATGCTGTTGATGGACTTGAAATATGGGATGCTATTAAGATATGGGTTAAAGAGTATGTTTCCTTGTATTACCCCACAGATGTGGCAATTCAACAAGATACTGAACTTCAAGCATGGTGGAAGGAAGCTGTAGAGAAGGGTCATGCTGACTTGAAAGATAAGCCTTGGTGGCCTAAAATGAAGACTGTTCAAGAGCTTATTCAATCATGCTCCACCATCATATGGATTGCTTCAGCCCTTCATGCAGCTGTTAATTTTGGACAATACCCTTATGGAGGTTTTATTCTGAACCGTCCAACTCTGAGCAGAAGATTCATCCCAGAGGCAGGAACCAAAGAATATGATGAAATGGTGAAGAGTCCTCAGACTGCATATTTGAGAACCATTACACCAAAGCGTGAGGCCATTATTGATCTTACAGTGATAGAGATATTGTCAAGGCATGCCTCTGATGAGATCTACCTTGGGGAGAGAGATAATCCAAATTGGACATCTGATTCAAAGGCATTAGAAGCATTCAAAAGGTTTGGAAGCAAGTTGACAGAAATTGAAGGAAAAATCACAGCAAGAAACACCAATTCAACTATGAAAAACCGATATGGACCAGTTCAACTTCCATACACATTGCTCATCCCTACAAGTGAGGAAGGGTTGACTTTCAGAGGAATCCCCAATAGTGTCTCTATCTAGAGAATGTGTGGTGGAATACCTTGATTATGCATCAATCTACTTTCTAATAACATGTTAGTGTACTTGAGTATGCTTGTAATCGTGTATTTGAAATTCTGTGCTTACCAAGAAAATAACAGTGTTTTAGCTATTTCTTAATTTGTACAACCTCGTAAATTTATTCTAAGTGCCTACGTGTTTTTTGTAAACATTAAACATAAGACAATGTGATAGATGTGGTGCAATCATTGTGTATATAAAACAGATAAATGAATACAACAAAGTCTTCTACTTCTAGAAAAGTATACCAATAATCAAGATTATCATATAAGCTTTTACGAATGTCCTTATCGTCTCTCAATATTTTTTTATATTATTTTATGTAATCTACCAACGTTTTTCGTGCACATTTCAAAATCAGTTTTTTTATTTATTTATACACATTTCTATTATAATATAAATTGTTCGGTTTTAATTCTGAATTATATTTTAATGTTTTTAAAGAAAGTTTCGATAATTAAAATAAATATTTTTTTTCATAAATATAAATACATATATTATAAAATATTTAGTTGTTATTCAAATATATATATATATATATATATATATATATATAAAAGATTTATTTCCCTTGAAAAACTAAAATGCTAATTTTTAATTAAATAAAAAAATTGATTAAAATTTTTAAGAAAATCATATTAATAAAATAAACAAGAATACATAAAGAGAACACAACAAAAACAAATAAAATATATAAAAAAATGAAAAATGATAGGAAAAGAAAATGGAAAAGAAGAGGAACCCTCTCCTTGAGCCCGTTTTCCATTTGGGCTTACCCTTTTGCAATTAATATTACATTTTGTTTCCTGCACCCTGTAATTACTAACAGTACTCTTATATTAAGAGAAAAAGACTGAAATACCCGCTACACCACATTGTCGTTGTCCATTATAATCTTTAAGAGGAAGAGGAAAGAGAGAGATAGAAATTAGAAAGCTTATTTTAAAAATTTTATTCTAAAAATTCAGTTTTAGTACTACAAGAAAATGATGAAATAGAAACCAATTTTTAGAGACCAAAATAATTAGTTTCAATAGTAACTAAATTAGAGACTATTTTGAAAACTAAAACAAAAATTTTGTTTCTAAATTAGTTTTTATTATTTTCTATTATTGTTAAATAGTTTATAAATTTGTCTCTAATTAGCAACCAAGGTTTTAGAGACTAAATTTAGAAACTAAATAATTGGTAGATAAAAAACATTGGTTGCTAATTAGATACCAATTTAGAAACTATTTAACAATAATAGAAAATAATATAAACTAATTTAGAAACCAATTTTTGTTTTAGTTTCTAAAATGGTCTCTAATTTAGTTACT